>Ga0194053_10000344_pt1 | contig 35822 bp, 15 predicted proteins | sample SepL228m_MetaG_FD_161684 | JGI IMG/M metagenome (GOLD analysis project Ga0194053, IMG submission 161684) | Anoxic zone freshwater microbial communities from boreal shield lake in IISD Experimental Lakes Area, Ontario, Canada - Sep2016-L227-8m | ecosystem: Environmental > Aquatic > Freshwater >... | reverse complement strand
TTTAACCCCGGCAACCACCCAGAAACATGCCCATTGCTTTTTTCCTCCTTGTACTGTACGTACCCTCGTACGAGGGGCGTAGTTAGGAGTACAGTACGTACCCAAGAGAAGACAGAGATAACAGAGAGGGGTTGACCCAGGTACGTACGTACCTAACTGGTCACACACTTAGTAGAATCAGATGAGGATATTGCTTCTGGCCCCGGAGATATTGACGCCATTGGCCAAATTCGTTCCATTAAACCTCCATTGGTACGAAATCGGCGTCGGGCCAATGGCCGTCACGCTGAAGCTGGCGCTTCCGCCGTTTGTCGCGATCTGGTTTTGCGGCTGGCCGGTGATAACCGGGGGAGCTGTGTTTGAAACCACGACCGACCGCACCTCGGAAAGCCCGGTGGCTTGAGCGCCACCGAAGCTCGTCCAAATCTGCAGCTTAACATAGCGTATCTTCGTGGCTGGGGTGCTGAAATCCTGGGCGGGTTCACCGTTGATCCCACTGGCCCGAGTGGGAAAAATCGACCCGAGTGAAGTGAAGTTCGTGTTATCTACCGAGACCGATACCTCCACCTCCGCCGCACCATAGACAGTAAAACCGTACGGAGATTGGTTGAATTGCCAGATGCGAGTGGTCTGCAAATCATATTCTCCTCCCATATCCAGGACCACGTAGGGAGTGGTGTCCGGGGGCGTGAGGAACGGATCCGAATACCACATCGAAGAGTCAACATCATTGCCGTGCGTCGAATCCGCTGCTCCCAGAATGCCCGATGGCCCAGCCGTAAGCCCGGAACCGTCCACCAAATGCTGCGGGGTCCGCGGGCCGAAGTAGGAACTGTAAGAATTGACCGTTGGGGTCACGATCAGTTGCGCCTGCGCACAATTGACCAGGCAAGTGGCCACTAATACTGCAAGCGCCCAAGAAGGCGGCTGAAACCGGGCGATGATACATTGGGTTTTCATATATTAAGGTACAAAGTTGTTTTTGTTGTGATTTGTGAACTTATACGCATTTACACTACCTACTCTATGGATCCTGGAAAAGTCTCATATCCCCCGTACGGGGGGGGAAGGGGGGTGTTGTTGAAGGTTCTTTTCACTCGACGGAGGCGCTGGGCTGAGAGATGCAATCCCTTCGGGATTGGCTCCCCTTAAAAACGAGCCAATGAAAAATCACCAGGAAACTCCGGAAGAGCTGGTTTTTGGGGCTATATTGCGCGAGTCGATCCGGATTTGTTTTGCACCCCGGCAGGCATACGGCATGAATGACGAAGCAAACCAACTTGAGAATGTATCAGGATTTTATCCTTGTCACCTTTCGTACAGTTTGAACTCACGCACTACCGGACTTTTTGTGGCCGATATTATTTTAACCCTTACGATCTGAGCCGTTACCGGGGGAAATTTAAACTCCGGGCAGAAGAGTTCCATTGGTATGGTTTTCCAAAGCTCGGGATGTCCGTGACGGTACTCGAAGGCGGTCTTCCACTCGTCGCCGACTTTAGCTTGAATCATGACGTGTCGTATCCATCCATCATCTCCTTCGTCAAGAATTGCCCTGGAAAAAGTGCATGGCTTGCCCAGGTCGTATTCGAGCCAACCCTCTGTTACACCTTCATCGGTGGTCCAGTACGTGGCCGGGCTTCCGTCTGCTGTCAGCTCCGGACGGTATTCCTTTTTGTTTTCACGGACGTTCGAGGCGGAAACAGTCGCGCCTGCGGTAAAATTCGTTTCTTCTACGGGAGCCATGTTCTCGGCTGACCCATCCAGCTCGAGAACGACGATGGTATCGGTCGGCTGGATGTCATATTTGCCAACTGTCACCGTGATACCTGTGTCCGTCTGCTTAACATTGATCGCACCTCCGTTCATCAGGCGGCAGCGAAGCACCTTCTTCTCGATTGGGGGTAATGTCAAAGTTGCGTTGGTGTCGGTTTTGAATACATGCACATACACGTTGTTGCCCTTGCAGGTGCTGCCATACCAGGCGTTCGGCTTGAATGGCCCGCCACGGGTGCCGTAAATACTGTCCCCATAATGCGCCAGCCATACGCCCCACTCTCTGAGTTGATCCACAAGTCGCGGCTCAAATCTGCCATCGGCCATTGGCCCGATACCGAGCAGAAAATTCCCGTCCCGACATGCGGAATTAACCATCTCGCTTATCCATTCACTGAGGGGGCGGTACGCGTCGTTGGGCTTCCAGAACCAGCTTTGTTGTCCTGCGCTGGCGCAATGTTCCCATGCGATCTCCCGATTGAAACGAGGTATGGAAATCTCCGATACCACGTAATCCCCAGCGCTTTTTTTCTCGGTTACAAACCAAGTGGGATTATCCAGTCCCCTGTCATAGCAGGTGTCCACCCGATTGTTGACGAGCACGTCGGGTTGAAGGCTTCTCATAAACGCATACAGGTGTGTGCCACGATCGTGAGTCCAGCTAGCAGCTCTCATGTCATACCACCAGGCCAGGAATGGACCATACTGTTCTGTCAGTTCCTTCATTTGTGCGTCCATGTGTTTGATGTACCGGTTGAAATCCGGCTTCTGTCCGGCTGGAAGATGGTACCCGGCCGGATTGCCTGGTTTTGTTCTGGTTGAAAAGTCCGGTTGTCCTGTCTTGGGATCCAAATCAACGGTCCAATCCGGATGGTTTTGGCTATCGTTGTGTGTCGCGTAATAAGGGCAGAATACCACACCCTGCCTCTTGCTCTCGGCGACCAATTCGCCAACTACATCACGCTTCATTGGAGAATTCATGACGTTGTAATCCGTCTCCTTTGTATCCCACATGCAACAGGAGTCTCCATGTTTGGTCGTAAAGACCATGTATTTGAAGCCGGATTCCTTTAATAGCTGAAGCCATTCCTTGGGATCAAACTTTTCCGCCTTGAACCTCTTGTAAAGATTATCGAATCCCTCAGCCGGGGGCGGCTGACCTGATGCCAGGACGTAAGGAGTCCAGTGAATGAACGCCCCCACGCGAAGCGACCGCCAGCGCTTGAGCGATTCTTGCGGAGTTTTTAGATCAGGATTGCCATCTCCGCCGCCAATCGCCAATGCCGCTCCAGGCATCACAAGGAACAACACTGCGACCACCAGGAGGCTGATAGCAGGGGTTTGCTTAATGGACACTCCGCTGTTCACGGAGATCTGCTGTGGTGTCGTGCACATTTGCGTTGATTCTATGCGTCCGTGGCCATGCGTCGGCATCCCCCGTACGGGTGTGATTCGTTTCTGACGTTCATGCCGCTTCATTCATGGCGCGGGCCGAGATCAGCAGTTCCGTCACTAAAGGTGAAATTCCTGAACGGCCTCGAACATGGCGGCGATGTTCTGGGGCGGCACTTCCGGCAGGATGTTGTGGACGGTGTTGAACACGTAGCCGCCACCGGACATGAAGATATCCAAGCGGCGCTTGACGTGCTCCTTGACCTCGGCGGGCGTGCCCAGGTTCAGCACGCTCTTCGGGTCGCAGCCGCCGCCCCAGAAACAGATGTCCTTGCCGAAGTCCTTTTTTAATCGCTCCGGCTCCATGTCACGGCAGTTGGTCTGCACCGGGTTGATAATGTCAAAGCCGGCCTCGATGAGATCCGGAAGCACGGCGTGAATGGAACCACACGAGTGCAGGAACGTTTTCATCGGCGTGTGCTTGTGGACGTAGTCGCAGAGCCTGGCATGGTGCGATTTGAAGAAACGACGGTAGGTCTTGGGCGACATGAACGGGCCGCCGTTGGTGCCGAGGTCATCACCGAACCGCATGATGTCCGCGATGTCGCCAACCGCTTCGCAGGCTTTCTCCAGCCCGGCCATGTGCAGCTCCATCAGCGCCTCCACGAACGCCTCAACCTTCTCTGGCTCGCTGAGCAGGTCCATGAGGAAATTGTCGAGCCGGCGGAGAAACGTGCCCCATTCGAACAGATTGCAGCCGATGACCAGCATCAACGCCCGGTCGCTGGTGCGGCGCAACTCCAGCGCCTTCTCCCGAACCTGGTTCCAGAAGTCCGGCTCGCTTGCGTGATCCCACGGGCTGTGGGTTTGAGCCGCCCACATGACCTTGCCAATGTCCTTGCTTAAATTCCGATAATCGGCGGGATAACCTTCGAGATACGGAAAAAAGGTCTGATCGAAAAACGTCCCGCGGTCGGGCATGTGGGCAATGTCGAGACCGTCCGGCAAACGTGCGATGTAGGAGCCGTCTGACTGGCGTTCGGGATGAAACCAGGCTGGATATTGCGCACGCTGGCCGTCGGCGAGCGTCACGTCGTACCAGCAGGCGTCGGCGATGTTGAACGCCCGTCCGATGTCCCAAACGTCCACGCCGAACCGGTCGAGGATAACATCCTCGGGTTGGGCAACTTGTTGGGAAACGTCGTAAACGCGTGTGTGACCGGTCGTAATGCCAAGATGCCGTTTCAGATTGCCATAGGCGATGGCGGAGATGCCGGAACTGGGCGTCGCGCCAAGATCCACCGGCACGCGGTCGGGTTCACGGTGTTCGACGGCGGCGAGGATTCTTTCGCGCGAGTTCATGCCAGGAAATAGACCTCCTTGGTGTCCGCCCAGATTTTACCCTGGGCCGCCGCAGCCGGCAAGGGCTCCTGACAGGGATCAGTTTCTTTCCACCAGCGCTGGGTGGCCGGGTCGGCGGCCATTCTCGCCATGTCCGCGTCGAGGTCCTCGCCGGTGTATTCGCAGTAAAGCAACAAATAGAGTTTGCCGGCGATCTCAGCTCGATGGACGGAGACGTTTTGGAGATTGCAGGCCTTCATCATTTCGTTGACGCCCGGCATCGGGTTGGCGTGCAACTGTTCGTAATACGCCGCTTTTTCCGGTCGCAGCCCGGTAACCCAAGCGAGCCGGCGAGGTGTTTTGATTGAGGTGCTCATTGAATTATTATTGATGCGAGAATTGCTTTTGTGTCATGCACATTTACGGTGAATGTATGCGTTCGTGGGCGGCGTGTGGCATCCCCCGTACGGGTGTAGTTCCGCAGAGGCGAATTCATGCGGTCATTGGAGTTGGACGGCGCGATAGAATCGTTGTGACGGGATCGGCATCGGGTCATAAACCAAGAGCGGCGTACTGCTCAAGACCGGAATCTCCTGAAGCAATTGCCAGGGGTCAGCCAGGTCCAGCGAGTTGCGGTATTCCACGCGGTAGTGCAGACCCGGAATGCCGTTCAGGGTGATGCCCACTCCCGTGTTGGCCGAGACAAACCGCACTTCGGAAAGCCCGGATGCAGCAATACCACCGAAAGTCTCAAGAATGTGCAGGCGAACATACCGAACCCCTTCGGCGGCCGTGGTGAAATCCTGTGCGGATTCACCGTTCGTTCCGCCAGCTCTTGCCAGTGTAATCGTTTTTAGCACGGCAAAGTTCGTGTTGTCGGCCGAGACGGACACTTCAATGTCCTTGGCCCCGTACACCGTGAAGTTACCCGGTTGATTATACTGCCAGATGCGCGTGGTCTGCAGGTCGAAAAGCCCACCCAGGTTGAAGGTGACGATCGGGCTGGTGTCGGCGGGGACACGGTACGGGTCCGAATACCACATCGTCCCATCGGTATCATTGCCGTGCGTGGAGTCCGGCACCCCCAGGATTCCCGAAGACCCGACCGTGAGGCCGGAACCGTTAACCAAATTCGTCGGCGAACGCGCTCCGAAGGAGGAACTAAAAGAAGCGATGCTGGGCGCAATGAGGCGATTGGTCGAGGGCGCGATGCCTAAAGTCAGGGCCGGCACGGTTTGGAGATTCGTGACAATCTGATCTGCCTGACCGTAGGCGGATGCATAATCCTCTGCCTGGTATGCCTGCTGCGCGGATCCAAACAGAGTTTGCAATTGCCGCACATTTGGGCTGATGCCATGATCCCGGGCTGTGACCTGCAGCAATTGATAGGCATAGGCCAGCCGCTTGCCCGCCGACCGATAAGCATCAATGCTGGCCAGAATGTTGGAGGCATTCGTATTCTGCACCTTCAGATATACAATTTGCTGCGGCGTCAGCGTGATGGGTTGACCCGCTACCAACTGGCTTTGTGCATAATTGGTGTTGGAGAGCACGGCGCCTCCAGGGTCGGTCACGGTGACTTGATAGGTGCCGGGATCCAGCGCCTGGTTGGTTATTGTGGTGCTCACCGTGGTGTCCGTGGGATTGCAAACCAGGAATTCACGGCACGCAGAACGGAGTGATGCTTCATAATCCTCCAGGCTGGCCAAATTTAACACGAGGACGTTGCGATTGGAAGCCGCTGCCAAATCCTCGTACAGCCAACTGTTCCATAGTGAAAGTCCCGTCATGTAAATCGCCGTCTGGGACGGGGACCCGCCGGACCCGGACGGAAATTCCAACATATACATGTTCTCAGTGGGAAAATATTGGCCGACATCCTGGCGCAGGCCGGGATTGAGGTTGCGCACCGTGGGGGCAAATGTGGCGGGGTAAAAGTAAAATGAATTGATCCGGTTCAAATTGCTCAATCGGGCAAGCAGCGGGGCCCGAACGTTAGCGCGGTCATATTTGAGCAACCAAGCCAGGCATAAGTTGGCCTCCGCTGTCTCCCACGAGGTGACGGTGGGCGCTCCCACAAACGGATAAAACAACCCAAGGTTGCGCAGGTCAAGGCTGACCGGGTTGGTTTGGTCTTCGAACCAGGTCGTCATCCTCAGCAACACATTCAGAAAATCCCGCTCGTAGCCCAGATAGACAGGGTCGCCGGTCAATTGATAGAGCTTGCGGGCGGCGATTGCCCCGTAACTGTTGCCCATCAACTCCATCACAGGGATTTCCATCGGGTCCGAATAGGTGGCCGTGTAATAGCGGTTGGATTCGGTGTAGGTCATGTTGGTCATCAGCGTACCCATGGCAACGCACGCTTCCGTCAGATATTTTTGGTCGCTCGTTAAGTCATATCCACCGAGCATCGCAAAACTGTAAGAGCCGACCGACCACGGCTCACGAATGGCCCCCAGCCCTGGAGGATTCTCCGCCCAATCCACCGGCAGTTTTGTGAACGGGTTGAAGAAGACTGAAAAAACATAGTTGACTTGGTGGGCATACCGCATCAGCCCTTCAAGGCCCATCAGAAAACGTCCGCCGATCGCCGGATTGAAATCCTCCTTTGCCAGCGAATCCATGACAGCCAGCATCACCTGGTAATAGACCAGCGTCTGCCAGCTAAGCTCAAGCCCGAAGGTAAAGGCAGGTTGCTGGGTTCCGCTGGCAATCATCCTGGAGTTTGAGTTGTAGAATCGCGGCAGAGCGTCCTTCTTGAGCTGCACGAAGTGTTGCGCTTGAGGTGAATCGTGCAGCCGCGTGTAGAGGACCGAAGGTGCCAGAGAATTATTGATGGTCGCACAATTCCACGCATTAAGGGCCTCAGTCGCATTGCTCACCGCAAAAGAAGGGTGAACAATCATTTCGTTAGGGAGCGAGACCAGCAGCAGCGGAGAATCAGTATAAGGTTCGTTCGTGCGGTCTCCGTAAGTGACGTTCTGCACCATCAGGTCAGCAATTGTTCGATCCGCCATCATCCGCCAACTGACGCCGCCTCCATCCAGAGAATTTGTTGGAAAAACAGATGTCCACGGATGCAGGGGTTGGAAGAGTTCCAGCATTTTGTCGAGCATGTCTGACTGTTTTGCAGGACTTTGCGGTCGCCAAGCCGAATACAGATAGAAACTAACCAACATGTCGCCCGCGCGCAGAGTATTGCCGGTCAAGTGATAGGGAAACATCCCCAAACCGGTCTGTGTTCCATTGCTTAAGGTCTTGATTTGCACATCCAAATATCGATCTGCGCCGTTTGCAGCCATCCACGTCGCGGGTGTCATATCAAAAAAGATGGCCGCCTCCTGGTTCTGATCCCACAAATAGGCGGCGGGGAAACCAAAATTGAAGGAAATCGGGTACGCCCCGCGCGTTGCGCTCAGGCCGCCTTGGTGCATGACCAGTTGGGCGGATGGACGGTTCATCCACAGGCCGACGATTGGCTGCGGACTCGGCAGTGGCACCGCACTCGGAAAATGACTCGCAATTTGAAATTTAACCAGGTGAGTGCCCGACTCAACTTCTACCTTAATATCAAACGAATACGTGGGGTTTGTATGCGATCCCTGAAACCGCACCGATTTCATCGTGTCAGTGTTTGTGGAGACAGCGTAGGTGGTTGGTTCCAGATTGAATTTCGAGCCTTCGATCAGAGGGTGCGCCCCATCAAAGAATGAACGCCAGCTTGAGCCGTCCCAAACTGAGGTCGTAACGTGAAACTTGCCGTCCAATCCCTTGTCAAAGGAGACGTTCTGGACCTCGTTGGCAAGCTTGACCGTGGTCGCATTTGTAAACAACGTCAGCCCACCGTGCAGCGGTGACGCAACAAACCCAACAATCACCAGCATCGCCAGCAGCCGAAAACCTGATCTCACGGCAAGACGTGCAGGCTTCCTCATAGGCTCTGGAGTCGGACGGACATTATTAATGATAATCAACTTACTTCCCGCGTCCCGTAGCAGCACCCCCCCGTACGGGGGGGAGGCTGCCCATTCGAACGCATGTTACACTCCACGCATGATGAAGCCCAGTCAATTAAGCCGGCGTAGCTTTGTAAGGACCTCGTTGGTCGCGTCTGCCGCTATCCCCCTCAGCCTGCGCGCTGAGGCTCCTGCGGTCCCTCAACCTCCACTGGCATCGCCTTCCAGCCAACCGCAGCCACACCAGACGGTGCCCATGGGCAAGATCGGAGGCCAGGAAATCAGCCGGCTGATCATGGGCGGAAACCTCATTGGCGGCTACTCCCACTCGCGCGACCTCGGCTACGTCTCCACCCTCATGCGACGCTACAACAGCGATGTCAAGATCCGGGAGACGATCGAATTGGCCGAGGCTCATGGGATCACCGCCATTAACACCCACGTGACGCAGGAGAATTCCTTCATCTTCAACCACTGGAAAAGTGGTGGCAAGATGAAGTGGATTGCGCAGATTCACGCCGATCCTGGCGGCGGCTACTCCCAAATCCAGCGGGCGGCGGATGAGGGCGCCACGGGCATCCACATGAACGGCGATGGTGCCGAGTCCCTGCTTGCCCAGGGCCAGTTTGAGCGCGTTGGCGAAAGCGTCCAGTTGATCAAGTCCCTCAAGCGCATTGCTGGCGTCGGGGCCCACGACCTGCGCATCATTGTCGAGTGCGAGAAAGCCAAACTGGATGTGGATTTTTACCAGAAGACCTTTCATTCGCTTGACTACTACAGCGCCCCTCGCGCCGATGAAAAGGATGCCAAAGGCGCGCACGACAACTCTTGGTGTAATGACCCGCAGGCAGTGATTGACTTCATGGCGACGGTCAAGAAGCCCTGGATTGCCTTCAAGATTCTAGCCGCCGGCGCCCTCCAGCCGCGTGCGGCGTTCCCTTATGCCTTCAACGGCGGCGCGGATTTCATCCTTGTGGGCATGTTCGACTGGCAAATTGCTGAGAACGCTAAACTTGCGGGGCGCGTGGTCAATATGACGATGCAACCCGATTCCAAACGGACGCGGTCTTGGTGTTAAGAGAATCGCCCCGTTACGGGTTGAAAAACTTCATGGCCGCCTCCGTGCGCGAGCGGACATGGAGTTTTTCGTAGATGTTCTTCAGGTAGGAACGCACTGTCTCCAGGGAAATGCCGAGACGATCGGCGATTTCTTTATTGATGTAGCCCTTGGCCACCAGCGCCAGCACCTCGGCCTCCCGGGGAGCCAGTTGCGGCTGGTCCGACCTGCTGAGCTTGGCAAACGACTGAACAACCTGCCGGGCAACGTAACCGGACATCGGCGCGCCGCCGTGGTAAACCTCATTAACTGCTTTTAGAATCTCATCCGGCGGGGTGCGTTTTAGCAGGTAACCGCTGGCGCCGACCTCCAGCGCCTTAAATATCTGCTCGCTATCGTCATAGACGGTTAGCATGACAATTTGCAGTTGGGGGACCAGTTTCTTGAGCCGAAAGGTGCATTCCACGCCGGACATGCCGCCCAGATTGATGTCCATGAGAACAACGTCCGGCGGCTGCCTTGGAATCTCCCGCAATGCCGCTTCGCCGGATGGGTAAACACCTGCACAACGAAAGCCGGCAGCATCCCCAATCAGTGCGGCGAGCTGCTTGCGAATGCGTGCTTCATCTTCGACAATGGATATGCTGATCGACATAGCTAGAGATGGTTCAGGGGGACCGTGAAACTGACCCGTGTGCCCCGTCCGGGTTCGCTGGTTAACTCCAATTGTCCGCCCAGGTCGGACATCCGGTGGCGCATGTTCAGCAAACCGTCGTGGTCTTCGGGCACAGCCGCAGGATCAAAGCCACGGCCGTTGTCCTCGATTGTGACGCTCACCTCCCGGTCAGTGGTGGTCATGCGCACCCACACCTCTGTGGCGTGAGAATGGCGGGCAACGTTGTTGCAAGCTTCCTTGACCGCAAGCAAGAAATGATGCCGCTGCTGGGCGCCGATCGGTTGGCAAGGCACGAAGGAAGGGATATCCAGACGACATCTCGTCGGAGTGAGACGAAATAAATCCTCCGCGAAGTGGACCAGGTAATTGGCCAAGTGATCAAGCGAATCATTGCGCGGATTCACTGCCCATACGATCCCGTCCACGGTCTGGACGGCTTCTCGGGCGCTGTCGGAAATGCGGTGGAGATTAGCTTCCATCTCCTGCGGTTCACTTCCGTACTTTTGCCCAATGGCACTCAAGAGGGAGATCTCGGTGAGCATCGCGCCCAATTCATCATGAATGTCTCGGGCAATACGAGTGCGCTCTTTCTCGAGCGCGTGCTGCTGCTCGAGACTGGCCAGCCGCAGCCGCAACCGGCGAACGGCCCAGGCTCTAACTGCCCAGCCGACCCCGCCCAACACCGCGCTGGCGCAGATGAGCCGGAACCAAACCGTCTGCCAAAATGCTGGCAGACATGTCACCTCCAGCGTAACGCCTTGCTCATTCCATACACCGTCAGCGTTGCAGGCGACCACACGAAAACGATAATGGCCTGGCGCCAGCTTGGAATATTCCGCGACCCGCCGTCCGTCGGCTTCAACCCAGTCCGGGTCAAAGCCGGCCAACTGATAGCGAAACCGGATTCGCTCCGGCGCGGTGAAGCTCAGTGCGGTGTACTGGAACTCGACTCGTCGAATGCCGGGGCCGATCTCCATATTGGTGGAGGTGTTTACCGGTTGCAGGAGAGACGCTGGAATCGCGGCGCCCGGTCCTTGTCCATTGACTCGCACTTGCTCCAACACGACCAACGGCGGCGGATTATCGGCAGGCAAATACCCGGGGTCCACAATGGCCAGGCCTTTGACTGTGGAAAACCACAGCCGGCCGTCACGCGTTTTCAACCCCGCCGGGCAAAACCCGCCAGTGCATTCCAGGCTCTCCAAACCCTCGGCCTTGCCAAAGACGACCGGCGTAAACGAGGCAAGTTCTCCGTCGGACACCCGCTCCAGTTCAGCTTTGGGCACGCGGGAGATACCGCGGTTTGAGCCGAGCCATAGCCGGCCCTGGTCGTCTTCCAAAATCTGCGAGATAGTGTCGTCCCACAGCCCTTGACGCGTGGTGATGGCCGTCAACCGTCCGTTCTTCATTCGGCTTAAGCCCTGGCTGGTTCCGATCCACAGCACGCCTTGAGCATCGGCGTAGAGGGTGCGGACAAAATCGCCGGCCAATCCGTGCTGTCGCGTGAAAACGGTAAACTGACCGTTGCTGAGGCAATTCAACCCGCCGCCCGCGGTGCCGATCCAGAGCCGCCCCGCGCCATCCTCCGTCAGCGACGTGATGCAATTGGCCGACGGCCCGTTCGTGGTACGGCAAGATGTGAAAACCCCGTTCTTGAAAGCTTTTAACCCGTCCTGGTAAGTGCCCACCCAAAGTCCGCCAGTGGAATTCTCGCACAGGGCCAGCACCGGTTCGTCTTTGTCAGGCCGGGCCACGTTAAACTGCTCGAGCTTCGCGCCGGTTTTGCGGAACAAACCGCTATTCCAGGTGCCCAACCACAACCCACCGTCGCGGGTGGCCAGCAAGGAAGGCAGGCTTTCGTTGTCCAGCAGGTAACTCAAATCCGCTGAGGCAAATTCCATTTTCAAGTCGCGCCCAGACGCAAGCCTGGCCTGGCTTTTCGCGGCGTCAGCCGGACCGTTCGTCTCCCCGGCAGCCCGACTGCTTGGTTTAGCGAAGGAATCGAGCGGCGGCACGGCTGCGGCCGCAGTCCGAGCATGGCCCACACTTAAACCACCACCGTTGGAGCCGATCCAAACTTCCCCCTCGCTGTCCTCGGCCAGGGACATGACAACATTATGTGTGAGCCCGTCGCTCGTTGTCACCAAACGCAGTTTCTTGGGTTTGACCCGATGCAGCCCGCCCGCGCCGGTGCCCACCCACAGGTTGCCTTCGCGGTCTTCCAACAGACAGCGAACAGAATTATCCGCCAGCCCCTCCTGGACGGTGAGCGAGAGCACCTCGCCGTTGCGCCACCGACGCAGGCCGGTGGAGGCCATCCCCATCCAGAGATCCCCGTTGCGTGTTTCGCACACATCGAGAATCGTGTCCGACGGAAGGGTGGCTGGCTGAGGCAGAAGTTTCATGATGCCATCACTGGAAGTGCTGAGACGCCCGCTTAGGCCGCCGAACCAGACATGGCCTGAGGGCCCACGACGCAGCGCGGCGAAGGCGATTTCGCTGGCAGGCTCCGCGGCCGGATTTTTTCGCATATACTCACGGTTCTTGATCTGATGCAGGAAGCCGTTGATGACCACCCACAGACCATCCTTGTCATCGAGCACACGAGAGAAGGGCTCGTCCCGGCGAGGCGGCAGGTTTTCATCGGACAGCAGGCGCCCATCGGACCAACAGTTCAGCCCGCCATAGGTGCCGATCCAAAGCCTGCCCCGGGCATCTTGTGCCAGGGCCATGACCACGTCGTTGGCCAACCCGTCGCGGCAGGTCAGCGCTTGGAACCGACCCTTGACCAGGTGAAAGATCCCCCCGCCATCGGTCCCGACCCAAAGCGTGCCCAGGCGGTCCTCGAACAGACAGAGCACGCGACTGTTACGAATGCCCTCCGGCTCGCCAAATCGCGTGAAGCGCACGCCGTCAAAGCGGGCCAAACCGGCCGACGTGCCAATCCACAAGTAGCTATCCCGCGTCTGCAAGATGGACGTGACTTCGTTGCCAGGCAGTCCGTCTTCGGTCTGCCAGCGGTCCAGGCGGTACTCGGATGCCGGCTCGGCTCGGGCAGGCGGGAGAGTGGTGCTGATCGGAGCAAAGCGCAGCAAAGCCTGACGAAACCCAGGTCCATAGCCGGCGAAAATCTCGCCTGCAGGGAGCGGTCGGCGGTCCGCGGCCGAGGCCACTGGGATCCAGTCTTGGCCATTGGCGGACACGTCGATGGCATATTCCGTGGCCAGGCGATCAATCAAATAGCCTTCGCGGTCCCGGCTCCAGACCACTCGATTAATGCGCGTCACTTCAGGCAACTCGAGGCACACCCACGCGTTGCTGATGCTGTCGGCAATCCAGGAATGGGTGTTGCCGTAAAGCCCGTCATGCACCCATGCCAGTTGATGAATCTGGTAGCCCCGAAGCGTGCCCGAAGCCGTCGCACGCGTGCCGGCGCTGGCCAACGCCAGGTTGTGCGTTGGCTGCGCCTCGCCGTAAATCTCCAACTCATCCAGGCACGGTTCACGCACGTTGGTCTTGAAAACCCGGAACCGGACAAACTTGGCTGCCACAGCCGGAAAGTCCTCGCCGTTGCGGCGCGGATGCACCGGCGGACGGAGACGGGCCCCAGCCGGATTGGCGGTGGCAAGTGAAGTCTCCGCGCCGGCTGGCTGCGCCTCTGCTGGGGATACAAAACCTGTCGCCAACTGAGCCCCCCAACAGCACAGCAAGGCGTTGGCGCGGAATCGTTCCAACCAGCGCAACATCTCGCTGGGGATCATAGCAAGCCGGGCCAAACCAACGCAACTGCCACAACGAAACCGCATGACGAAACCGCAGCCCCGTGATCTTGTCGTGCAGTTGCAGCGGACGCGGGCAGCGGCAAATCACGCGCTCCTTCATCCTCCATCCCCCCCGGGCTCAAGCCGGCTTGAATAGCGTCAGCAGCATGGAGAACTGCTTGGTCGCTTTAACGGCGTGGGGCAGGTTCGGCGGCATCTGGAAGAAATCACCGGATTTCAGCGCGTGCGGTTTGCCTGCCAGGGAGAACTCGCATTCGCCGGACAGAATCTGGATCAGGGCGTGGCGAAGTGGCTTCGGCTTGCCGATCCCCTCGAACGGACTTCGCATCGTGTCTTTGATCAATTCGTGAACGCGGCGGGTAATCTTCCGGTCGGTTTGCAACCAGTACCATACGGACAGAAAATAGTGTGCAGCACAGCGTACTCAAGCATGACACCGCGCAGTGTTTTGATCTTGGCCGGGTGTGGAGCAGGTCTCCAACTCCGTGCGGAATTGTTGACTCGGGTTTGAACAGGAGATAACAGAGATAACGGAGAGTTGGCCAACCAAACGTGGCCAACTTGTCCACCAGAGCGCCAACCTCATTTTGACAGGTCGTGGGGCAGATCTCTTGCCCTTGCTCTTGCTCTTGCTCTTACTCTTGCTCTTGCTCCGTCCATGTCCAGAGCCCCCCTCAGAAACTCGCATCAGCCTCCTCCAACACCTTGAGTATTTTGTCAAAGGCACTGCGGATTTCAGCGTAGTTGAGGAGGTCCACCGTGAACCGGCCGTCGGGATTGGGCATGGAAATAACGTGGCCATCCGAGAATAGAATGTCGGCGGACCTCTGGCGGTGGTGGGTGCGGGGTTTGACATTGAATGAGGCCAGGTCGGGCGGACACAGGAATTGGGTATCGATGGCCAGGGCGCGGATGGGCAGCCCGTTGCGGTTGATGCCCAGGTGGTCGAGTTGGATGTGATCCGGCGGATTTCGGCTGTTAGGGCTGTCGAACAACAGGGTGTTGCCCGCGTGCCGATAATAGTAACTGCACTGGGCCTGGCTGCTGCCCACCTTGGCCAACTCGGCGCTGGCATCCAATTCCTGATCGCTGCCGGGGCAGAACAAGACTTTGGGCTGGCCGACCAGTTGTTGCGGCAGCAGGAGGCCCAGGCCCACCGGGGCGCCGCTCTGGAGCGAGATCAGGCTGGTGGGCGCGCCGGTGGAAGGATAGAAGTCGGCGGGGCTGGTAAACGGCGGTGCCTTGGGGCCGTAAGGGATTTTGCCGTCATTGTCACTGGCATAATTGAGCAGGGCTATCCCCATCTGGCGCAGGTTTGACAGACAAGCGGCTTTGCGGCCTTTGTCCCGAGCCGACGCGAGTGCCGGCAGCAACAACGCTGCGAGAATTGCGATGATGGCGATCACAACCAGCAACTCGATGAGGGTGAAGGCCCGGCGCGATGAACGCAGACAAATCATCCGCAATTACTCCCTCGCATCCCACACCAGGACTGATAGCGCATTATATCTCTTGCCTTTCGGTCGAAGTTTGCACACGCGGCATCACAAGGCAAGAGAGTCAGTCCGGTTTGATCTGCATCCGCTCTGCAACAAGCGGCGTCAGCGCCTCCAGGACTGGGTGGCAGGGGCGCGCGGCATCCCCGGTGAACTCCCGCAGCAGCGCGAGCGCATTCTTCCAGCAGGGTGAAAGCGGCGGCAGCAGAGCGTCATTGAGCGATGCGGGTTCCGGAAACCGTTGCTCGATGGCCAAGACGCACCCCAGCGGCAAGACCCCTTCCAGCAACGCCGCGCGCGCCTCCTCGCCCAGCCCGGCATCGCTCAGCACCCGGGCCATCTTCAGTTTGCGGCCGGCGCGCTGGCAATGGCCGGCGATCTTTTCCAGTTCAGCCGCCGAGAGCGGCGGCGGAGCGGCCTCCGCGGTTTCTTCCGGCCAGAGCGGGCGGCTGGCGCGGGTGGTCTTCGCCACCAGGCCGGCCTCGATCAGCCGTTGCAGCGCCTCATCCGTCGCACGGTCGATTACTTCCAAACGCACTGGCGAGAGCGGGTCCCACCTGCCCGGGCCAAAGTATTCCTCGTGCAGGCAACCAAGTTTCTCGCGCCACTGGGGCGCATCGCGCTCGACCACCACGTAAAGGACCGAATGCGGGCCGTCATTCGGGTAGCGCTCTTCGCAACGCAGCAACGCGCCATTGATGCGCTGGTGCGCCGCGGCCGCAAACCCGCGCGAGCGATCTGCGGGCAGAGGCGGCATGGCCTCCTGGACCTCGGGTTTGGCGCCGTCGGCCGGCACGGTCACCAGTTGTTGCAGTCTGGCCAGGAAGGCCTGCCGGCCACTGCCGAATTTAATCTCGCTGAAATTGCCGATGCGGTCGAGGACGCCGTCGGCGAGCGCCTTCTTGTTGGAAAGAGTTTCCAGCATTCGCTGCTCGATTGTCTTTTCCGAAACCAGGTTGATGACCGTGACCGGACGGGTCTGGTGCTTGCGCCAGGCGCGGGCGATGCGCTGCTCCAGTTTAGCCGGGTTCCACGGCAGATCGCAGTTGATGACCACGCTCGCATTCTGCAGGTTCAGTCCCGTCGCGCCCGAGTCCGTGCTAAGAAAGGCACGGCAGAGCGGGTCCGACTTGAAGGCATTAATTTCGCCGCGACGGCGCTTCTGCGGCACGCTGCCGGTGTGCCAGGCAAATCCGATGCCCAGTTGCTGGCACAGGCCCCGAACCAATTCCAACATCCGCTCCCATTCGGAAAATACGATCACCTTCACTTCGGGGTTGTCGCGGCATTCCTCGAGGATTTTCTCCAGCTCCGCCAGCTTTGGACAGGCGCGATGCTCGGGATTCAAGATGTAATCGGTGTCGCAAACCATCCGCATCATGCCCAGGCGCCGCAGCAGCCGTTCCGACTCCTGCTGCGTGAGCGGCCGGCGTTTGGCGATAAAGGCCAGCCGCGCCACAACTTTCTCATGCTCGTCGTATTCGATTTGCTGCTCGTCGCTGAGCGGCACGAAGAAATTAGTGTCGGTGCGCTCGGGCAATTCCGTCTCCACGTCCGCTTTGCGCCGGCGCAACATTTGCGGTTTGATGCGCTCGTGGAGCTTATCGAGGTTCCGGTAGCCCGCCGGGCGGCCACGTTCATCCAGATCGTAATACTCGCGGTTGAACCGGAACAGCGGTCCGAGCAACGATGGGTTCAAAAAGTCCATGAGCGAATACAGCTCGTCGATGCGGTTTTCGATCGGCGTCCCGGTCAGCACAAAGGCGTAGCGACTGCGCAGCCGCTTGATTGCCTGGGTCGTTTTGGTGCTCCAATTCTTGATCCGCTGCGCTTCATCGAGCACCACGATGTCCGGCCGCAGCCGCTCGTTCACCTCGAGCGCATCCGCCAGCATTTGCTCGTAGTTCACGATGGTGAAGAACGGATGTGGGGCAGGCGGGATGCCTGCCATGCTGTGGCTCGCGGCCTCATAAGCCTTGAGCCGCGGCACCCGCCCGCCATAGACCAGTTGATAGCCCAGCTCAGTGAACCGCTGGATTTGCTCCTCCCACTCCGTCTTCAACGACGCCGGGGTGACCACCAGCACCCGGTTCGCCCGGCCCAGACGGCGCAGCAACGCGCAGGCGGCGATGGCCTGGATGGTCTTCCCCAGCCCCATTTCATCAGCCAGCAACGCCCGTTCGGTGAACGCCAGGTGCAGCATGCCCTCGCGTTGATAAGGAAACAGCGGAACTTTCGTCTCGTGGACCGGCCATTCGCCGTTTTGTACCTTGAGTTCGTATTCGTGCCGAAGTTGCTTGCGCTCCGATACTCGATGCCGGCCCTCCAGCCACAGTCCAAGTTCCTGCGACAACCGCAATTCCGGCACTTCGTCCGCCCCAAGCTGCTTTAGCGCCTCGACGGCTTCTTCCGGCGTTCCCTTGCGCAATTCGCCGCTTGAATCAAACCAGGCCCCTAAGGCTCGCGGCACAGTGCTGTCACCAGTGAGCAGCCGCACCGACTCGCCCGCCGCATCGGGCACCAGGTCGAACCGCGGGGTGGCGTTCTTTGCCGCCGCCTGGAACAGCCGTTTGAACCGCGCCCCAAGGTGCAGCAGCACCGCCTCGACGTGTTTGCATGTGCCCAGGCCATTGATGCGAAAGTCAACACAATCGCACGCAAACTGCCGCTGCCGCACGTCCCGGATTTCCACCGAGTAGGTTAACCCGCTGCCGGACTTCACGCGGAAGTTGGAGAAGATCGGATGCCGCGCGTCCGTATTCAAAATGCAGAACTCCTCCGTCTGCGCCCGCGCGCGGCGGCGGTTGATTTCGTCTTCGTCTGTCGTGCGCCAATTGTGCGGCGACGGCACAGTAATTTCCGGCGATGCGTTCTTTGCCATTCAAGGGATGATTCGGATGGGACCGGCGGAGTCAATACCGGGTTGCTCAAAGTTATTCACTCTTACGTGCCAGGGAGAAAACCACCTGCTGGAAATAACGGAGTTCAGCGAAGCGGCTTATACGCCGCTGCGCTGAATAAAACCCGTCGCGGAAGAAGGGTCGGGGGCGATGCCGCTGGAGAACTCCTCGTCGAAGGGCGGGGCGCCGGGCGGGCGCCACGGAACTTCATAAACTTTGACCACCGTGCGGAAACCCTTGAGTTCCTGGAGCGGCAGTTCCGAACACGTGGCCGCCAGGAGCGGGTCATCGCGAAGCAGGTGCTCGTAAGTAGTTTGGCCGATGAAAATTCGGCCGCTGCCCGAAGCGCTCTCGAGACGGCTGGCGAGGTTCACTTCGCGACCGAAGACAGTGTAATTCGCCTCCGCCTCGGCTGACCCCATCAAGCCTGCCGTAGCCATGCCGGTATTGATGCCGGTTCCCATGAGCAGGATTGGCAGCATCGGTTTCGGCGCCAGCCCGGCGGAAATACAGGCCAGGTTTTCCAGTTGGCGCTGGTCGTTTTCGGCTGAGCGCTGCTGGTTCAAGTCGTACATCGCCCGTTGCGCCTCGATAGCCGCTCGCACTCCGGTCGCGGCGTGCTTCGGGTTGGGCATCGGCGCACCCCAAAATGCCATCACGCAGTCGCCAATAAACTTGTCCAGCGTGCCGTCCTGCTTCTTGATCACGTCGGCAATTAATCCGAGATAAAGGTTGACGGTCGCCAGCGTCTCGCGCGCCTGCTCGTCGTAGCAGGCCTCGGCCGCCGCGCCGCTCAACTTTCCATCGCGGACAAACTCCGCCACCCGGTCCTGGCTCGAGTCGGTAAAAGCGGTGAACCCGCGCACATCGGCGAAGAGGACCGTAATTTGCCGCCGCGCACCGCCGAGGGCGAGCGTCTTGGCTTCAAGCAATTCCTTGACGATTTTTGGTGAGACCACTTTCGAGAAGATTGACTTAACCCGCCGCCGCTCGGCCTGTTCAAAGACCACGCGCCAGGTGACCACGCACAGGTGCGTGAGCAACGCACTGGCCACCGGCAATGTCAACGGCAGCCAATACCGTGTTTTCACATAAATCACAAAACCAAACACCACGTAAGCAATGGTCAGCACAGCAGTTAATCCGGAGGCCGCCAGGACCGGCAGTTCCCAGGTCAAGAGCGCTGCTGCAATTCCGAGCAAGGCGATTAACGCCAAATCAACCGCCATCGGCGAGCGCCGGACGAACCGTCCGGTGATGATCGAGTTGGCCACATTCCAGTGTTCGCTGGCCAGGACCGTGTTCTCGCTCAGCGGCGTGGCCCCAAGGTCGCTCAGGTTGCGGCCGGTGGCAGTCGAGCCGACCACCACCAGTTTGCCGCCCCAACGGTTAGACAGATTGTTGGTCTGCCCTTGCAGACGCAAAAAGTTCTCCAGCAGCAGTTCCTGAATCGACGCCATCGTGAGCAGCGGATGGTTTGGCTGCATGCACCAGTCGATATAAAAGTATCCGTTCGCATCAACCGGAATCGTCCGAACCACCCCGCCGGGACCGCGCAGAGTTATCCGGCCATGCTTGAGGTCTATCTCCGCCCGAGCCAAATCGAGATTCAATTCCCGGGCCCCCAGCACCAGCCCCATGTGCCAAACACGCTGCTCTGTGAAGGGTTTTGCTTTCCTCGCCACGCCGGGCGGCAGCTTGTCGCCGCCAAAATCTGTCAGGTCAAAATTGCCGTCCTCATCAAGCGGGATGACGATGTCATCGAGCCCGTGGCGCGGTAAAATGATGCGGCGCGGCTCGACCCGGGCCTGGTCCAGGTGCGCTCCGATATCCGGGTCGGCTTCGACTTGAGCGAAAGCGAAATGCCATTTGCGATAGAAGCAAAAAGCCCGCGCGCGGCGCAACGTCTCGGCTTGCTCAGTCACCACATCCCCGGCTGCCATCGCGCTGTTCAGAAACAGCGCCGGGGGAGGCGTTTTCTCCGTCGCAGCGATGATCACGTTGCCGGCCTGCTGCATCTGGAGCGCAAAGAACTTGTCCGACTCCGGAAACTCGCTGCCGTCGGCCATTCGAACCAGCGGATCGTAAGGGCGGAGTTCGCCGAAAATAACGTCGAGGGCGAGGGCCTTTGCGCCTTGGCGGGCGAGTTCATTAACGAGGCGGCCATAAACCTGACGCGGCCAGAACAGTCCAAAGTTGAATCCGAGCGAACCGTTGGCAACTCTGATCACGCTTTCGTCATTGATTTCCACGAAACCAAGGTTGGTCGCCACCGTCGGCACATACTGAACAGCCTGCCGAACGCGCATGTCGTAAGTGATGTGCTCCAGGCGATCAAAGAAACCCCACCGCTGCCACCGTACCAGGCAAACCAGGACGATGACACCAAAAGCAATCACCGCCGGAATGCGCTGGAGAGGCTTGAGATTCATACGAGCGAAAACAAAAAAACCAGAGCAACACAAGGCCGCTCTGGCTTGCAAAAACTGCCGGCGCGCCTGCGAGGCGCGGTGACCGGGCGCTCTACCGTGGTGCTGCTGGTGAAGTGTCGCTATAGATGGTTTGGTCAACGCTGTAAACCATCGGTGCGGCCGCCGAAGCCGACTTCAATTGCGTGATCACGCCTAGCATGCTCGTCTTGACGGGGTCGGGCAGAGCCGACAGCACACCGGTGCGCGCATCAAACTGCTGTTCGCCCATGATAACCTGCGTGGCAGATTGACCTGCAGCATTGAGGTAGGAGAGATATACCGATCCAACCAGCACCTTCACCACGCCCTCGACGCTGATGTCGTAAGTGGTGCCGCGAATACCAGCAACACCGTTCGGAATTTTCACTTCATAAGTCGATGCGGCCGAGAGCTTCTTCACACTCCCGAAAATATGGCCAGCTTGCAAATCCAGCTTCGTGTCCGTAACCTCGTCGGCGCCGGTCTGCGTTCTGGTCAGCTTATCAATGGACAAACGAGAATTCTCCCATATCCGAACCATGTTCTGCTCGGCGGCGGGGTGGTAGGTAAGGATTGTTCCCATGACCGGGCGGGGGGCTGACGCAGAGCCTGCGCCGAGAACGAGATCGACCCGGGAATCGTTCATGCCGGTTTCGATGATAGTACCTTGATTGATAAGGTCGCCACTCTTGAGGGTCTGCCACGCTTCGCTGCCGACCTTATAGCGGGCGGATCCCTTGATCCGAACAACTTTTGCGGAGATCTGATTTTCGGTTTGGGCTGCGAGAGTCGAAACCATCGCGAGCGCAATCCCACACACCATCATTCGGTTTAGCATGCTTCGATTCATTTTCATATATTCTCCTGATCAAAAAACTACTTTAATATTGCTGCAAGTTTATGTTGGTGCCCAAGAATGTCAACGGAATATTTCAAAAAAGATACAAAATTATCAACCGTCTCTGACCATCGATCAATGAACGAATAAAGCATAAAGCGGACCAGAACTGAATTAACGCGCGGGCGCAACGAAACTGCCGTTGTTTTCATTAGTGGCAGCCTCGATCATGCGGCGATTGATGATCTGAAGGTAATTGGCCGCAATGGGATTATCGAGCCATTGCAAGCGGAGCGAACGCTCGAACCACGGCTTGGCCGCGGCAAAATTCTCCAACTGCAAATAATGCAAACCGATATTGGCGAGGGTAAAGTAGCCGTTTGGATCGAGTTCGAGGGCGCGATCAAAGTATGACCCCGACTCCGCCGACCGATCCAGCCAGTCGAGGCACCAGCCGTATCGCAAATAGCCGTAGCCGCCCCACGGATCCAAGTCGATGGCGCGCTTGAACCATGCCATCGCCTGCTCCGCAAGCTCCCGGTAGTTGAGACCGCCTTCCGAGCTTTGGATGCGGAACGCTTCCCCGATTTCGTAGGCGGTTTCCGAATTCCTCGGCTCGACGGCAAAAGCCTTCTTGAGCCAATCGACCCTGAGCGGTGAAAAGTTCGGGGCGGCGGCTGCCTGCCGGAGATAGCCAAACTCCACCGTTCGACGCCAACCTTGTTGCCCCAAATAAACCACCCCCGCCAGCAGAATTCCGCTCAGGAGCACCCTGGTCCAGATGGTGATTCGAGCCCAGTAATTCTCGGTGGCGAAACGGAGGTGGCTGCTCAGGAGGGCCATCAGCGCAACCGCCAGAATCGCGTTGGCAGGAATGTGCATATTGAAATCACAGACGGAATGGACCAGAATCGCCACCAGACCGGCCGAGGCGCCGAGCACAAAGGCGAATTTGTTGCTGCTCTTTTTGCCGCCCAGATCGGCGACGGAGCTGCGCACGAACGGCCAGGTTTTCAACACCCCCAGGCCGAGCAGCACCCAGGCCGCAGCCACCAGTGCCGTCCCGACCAGGCCCCAGTCAGCCAAGGTATTCAAAAAATCATTATGGACCCAAACGGGACGCTGCTGGATTGCGTCAGGCCGATACTGCCGAAACCGGTAATCATAATGCGCCGGCCCCACCCCGAACCAGATGTCTTCCTGCCAGACTCGAATGGCGGACTGCCAGAGAGCAACCCGGGTGTCTCCTTCGGCGCTGGAGGGCACGCTCACTTGCTTGAGGCGCGACTGCAAGGAGAAGCTGCGCGAGACGAAGAAAATACCCGCGCCGACGATCACCACCAGCAGGACAAACGAGGGGAGCCGGTGCGCCCGATGGAAAACGAGAACGCCAAAAAACAGGAGCAGGCTCAGCGCGACGGAAACCCAACTCCCGCGCGAGAATGTGACGACGACCCCCGCCAGAATGGCCAGGGATGCGTAACCCAGAAAGACCTTGACGACGGGCTTGAGCCGGCTCGTCAAGGTGTAGGCGAGGCCGAGCGGCAAGAGCATTTCCAGGAACCCGCCCAGATTGTTCGGGCAGATATAGGTTCCTGTGCCGCGATGCGGGTAAACATTGGAGACGAGCCAGACCCGGTTTGAATTGGTCAGAAATTGATAAACCGCATAGAACGAAATCGCCATCGCCAGGAAAACCAGGATGCAGCTAATCGCCTGGACCGCCTCCTGCCGATGCAAATTGTTTAGAATTGCAAAAAAGAGAAACGCATAAACCAAAACGCGGATCAGCTCCTGCCGGGCAACGTATTCGATGTCTGCCGTGAGATACCGGCCAATGGCATAACCAACAAACGCGACGACCGCCCAGCAAATGGGCGGCCAGAGCAGTTGGGGCCGGCGCTGAAGCCAGCAGCGCGCGCCCCAGAGCAGCATCACCCCCAGCGTGAGCGCCTGAATGACCAAAAATGCCGGCGCGGGGACCGCGCCAAAAGCCAACGGACCAAACACCAGAATGGCGAGCACCAGGGCAAGAATGGCCCGCTCGCACCAGCCATCCAGAACCTCACGATTCATGACCCCGGTTTTCGCCGGGCCGCCAGCAGATGCCGCCCAAGGTCAGGAGGAGCAAAGAAGAAGGTTCCGCTTTCTCTATGTTTCATTCCTGATGGCAATATCCGTGTCGAGAGCGGCGATTGCAAGCGAAAAGGCTTCATTTGGTCAGCCGATAATACTTGGGCACAATGCCGAGGGGATCAAATACGACGAATTCATTGCCAATCTCAATAACGCCCACAGCCGGTGGAAAGGCGGTGTTGATCCAATTTGTTCCCGTGATTCCAAGCTTGTTTTGGAGAGTGTAGCCCGGGAAGGTGGTGGACCAGGAAACCCGCGCCGAGTTGGTGGTCGTAAGCTGGATCTTGAGGGTGGGCACCAAATTCTGCACCTGGACGACCTGGAAAAAGCCGCCGTTGGACGGCACGGGCAGCACCTCGAACGTGGTTAGCGGGGTGGTGGCGATGATGGAGCCGATGTTGGTCCAGATAATCGGCGCGATGCTATTGGGAGTGAATTGGATAATGTAATGTTCGCCCACGACGGAGTTCCAACTCAGCAACAGACCGTGCGGAGCCGCCATCGCCAGGATCGAAATGCGCGTCTGCTGGGCGCTGGGCAGGATGCCGTTGTCGTCCGGCAGAACAGCCCGGATGCTGTAGGTCACGTTCGTCTGTTCGTTGTTGTAAACCCCCAGATACCAGTGGCCGCGAAGATCGGGCACCGTGGAATCAGCGGGCCGGCTTGGGTCGGTCCGGACAACAATTTGCTCCGGCTCGCGACCGGTGAAGAAGCTGGTCTGGAAGTAGGGCGCCATGGTCGGAGGCACCGCCTGCTGCAGGACCAAGTCGGCATCGCCGGACAAGTTGTAGAGTTCAAACAGAACCGCCCGCGCCGGAGGAATGACGAGGAAGTCGAAAAAGAACCGCTGCGGCGGTCCGGGCGGCGCGGCGAAGGTGTTGCTGCCCGAGGATACGACAAATGGGATGCCGTCGGTGAGCGGGATGATCACCGGGTAGTTGGTGGTGCAACAGGCCTGGACGGAGAAGGAAACGTTGGCGGCAGCGCTATTGAAGACCCCGACGTACCACCGGTTGGTCTGGATGGGGAACGGCGTAGTGTTGGTAACCAGCATGATGACTTCATCATTCGTGCATGGCTGCCGGCTGATGTAGTCGTAGTGGTTCAGATCGGGCAGCGGCAGGTGTTCGCTCAGCACGACCGTCAGGTTGCTTTGCGCGCCGGAAAGCCAGAACGAGACGGCCTCGGTCGGAAAGGCGGACGAAGCGGCGCTGGCGGGAACATCAAACTGGAAATAGCGAGGAATGCCGGCAGGGCTCACGACATTCGACACGAGCATCTGACAGTTGCTCAGGGTGGTGATGTCGAACCCGACCCCGATGGCAAAGGTGACGCCCACCGGGTTGGGATTGGTGAGAGCCAGGTAGTAGGGTTGCCCGATGAGCAGCGGCGGAACGCTGGTCGCCGTGAGAGTGCTGACGCCGCTCGACACAAGCGGACCGACCAGAGCCAGATCCGCAGGCGAGGGGAAGTTCGTCTGGTTAAAGAATACGGTGACGGGCAGAGGATTCGCGGTATGAACATGGTCCGCGAACAGGAGCTGGTTGGTCGCCATTGTCGCCCACTGCGGGACCGGCACGATAAAGTACTGAACGCCATGCGCGGGAAGCGCATTGGTGTAGGCGATACCGTGGGAGAGAGTGATGACCGGCGGCGGATTGCTCGGGGCAAGATGGAAGTTGAGCTGCCAGTCGGCTAATAGCGCGTTGGTGATTGCCGGTCCCAGACGACTGTCCCAAATCTCGAGTGTCCAGATGCCGTAGGCATCCTCGCCGGCGAGCGCGGCAAGCGAGACCTCAGGCAAATAGTAAAGCTCCGACGGCAGCTCGCTGAGCGTCATCCCGTCGAAAAGCGTGCCGGGCAGCAGGCTCTGAAACATGACGACCGCGTTCGTGTCGAGGGCGGTAAACTGCGCCGTGACGGTGCTCCACTCCGAGTTGTCACCATAGCCGACGCCGAGGCTGATGCCGTCCACCGCAACGCTCAGTTCGGCCAGGCTCTGGGCCGGAGGCGGAGTTGCATCCGCCTTCCCGGCCGCGCCCGCCGCCGCAATGGCGGCAATTTCCGGACTGGTGAGGGCCCGGGCGTAAACTGTCAGCTCGTCAATGAAACCTGAGAACGGCTCCGTCCAGTCGTAACCGCAGCGACCGCCAATCGCAACGCCGGGGCTCAGGGCGGGATCGAGATCCCCGAACGGGGACAGTGTGGTATAATTGGTGCCAACGCAGGCGCCGTTGACGTAGATGCGCATCGCATTGCTGGTGACCGTAATGAGGTTGGTCCCGCTGCCAACGATAATGTTGGTGAACGGTTTGTCGAAAACCGCCGCGACGTGCCACCACCCGGTATTGGAACCGCCCTCGATCTGGATCGGGCTGTTGGTCGTCAGAACATCTGCTCCGACCGCCCCGGCATGAGCCTCGGCGATGTGAAAATGGAGGTCGTAACGAGTCGCATTCGTCGTCGGTTCGAGCGCAAGCCAATACGGGTCGCCCAGACCGCTGCAGTCGAACGGCTCGGGGTAACCGCGGAAGAAGATTTGCTCCGTGCCGCAGAAGGTCGCGTTGGTTGGAACGGTCGGCCGAATCCAGCCTTCGATGGTGAAGGCGTTGGTGAATTGGAGCTGCGGCGGGTTGCCAAGTTCGATCTTGGACGCCGGATCGTCGATGTCCTCGATCCATATATCGGGATCATCGATGAGCGGTTCGGTCTGTCCGCTGAAGTAGAACCCCTGGCCACCCACAAATCCCGGGGCAACATTGGTGGCGCCATTGTAGAAGGCGCCATCGTTCCCGCTGATGATGTCCTGCGCCCGCCTGCTCAGGGGGTCAACGCTGCCATTCCACCAACCGACAGCGCAAGGACCGCGGAGGCTATAAGTCAGTTGGTAGCGGTGGCCCGGAACGGTGGGGAGCAGGCATTGGACAGCGCCGGTCGCCATCGCCAGGTAGTTGGTGGACATCACATCCAGGAAGGCATTGCTCACGACGGTGACGGGCCCGTTGACGACGAGCCAGTCCCGGGGCCCGATGCCCGGACTGTTGGTCCCACCCAGGATATTGGCTCCCGCCTGGTAAACACCGGATATCCCATTTCCGAAACTGTTCGAGAAGAGTAGAACGGGTGCAAAGTTCGTGGTCGTGAATGGAGCGGGCGCAAACTTGATCGGGATGGTCGCCAGGTTCGTGTTCTCCGTAAAGTGGAGCAATCCGTCGATGGTCTGGGGAACTAACTCGGTGAGGACAAAATCATCAACCACCGCGTTGAGGTTGTTGGCAGCATTCGGATTGCTGGCATTGTAGGGCTCAACCGATCTGAGGATGATCGGCGTCGGATTGGTCGAGGGAGTCGAGAAGGCAATGGTGTTCGTTTCCCATCGCGGTCCGTTGTTCGTCCAGGTGACACCATTGGTGAAAGTAAAGGTTTGGTTTCCGGCCGTGGTGTTCAGAAGAGTGACTTCCGTAACCACGGGGCAGACGAGAACGTTGGTGCCATATTTGCCCCGGCTGCCCGCGTTGAAGATCGCGTTGACCTCACAGGGGGTGAGAGCGCGATCATAGAGGCTGAATTCGTCCAGACCCCCCGCAAAAGCCGTTCCCGGCATCGAATCGCCAAAGGTCCAGCTCAAGATGTCATGGGTTTCCCAAGTCAGGCCGGTGTGCGAGTTGAATCCAACCCAGGCCTTGCCCTCAGCATCTACGGCTGAAGCCATCCCCGGAACTGGAACGTTGGCAAATAGCATCACCCCGTCGAGCCACACCGATAGTCCGACCCCATCGAAAGCGATACGACTTTGATGCTCTGCTCCATCCTTGAGGTTCAGACCCAGCGGAGTCAAATCCACCTGTGCCAAATACGCACCGCCGAAAACGACTCCGACGAAATTGTTGCTTATATCGCTATTGAAGAGAATGCTGATGCTGGCACCCGGGGCCGCCGGAGGCGCGTAGTAATTCGCGTCAGCCGGCCCGTTGTTCTGGACCGTGAACGCAAACCCATCCCCGCCGGGCGGCGTGTCGGACACGGGTCCCAAGTTGCTAATCTGGAACCAGAACCGGGTATCAAAGCCGCTGGCACACGGTTGTTTATCGAGCGCCCACGCGGCCCCCAGTTCGTCCTGGACAGCCGGGGTCAGCCGCAGAACATTGCCGTTTTGGGCAGCGCTCCTGACCAGGTTCAGACCGTCCGTCGAGATGAAATTGACGAAGTTGATGAACGTCGGACCAAGGGCCGGGTCGAAGCCGAGATAAACATCGCCCGAGGTCCGGGGGACGAAATGCCCGAGGTTGGTGGTCACCAATGGCTGATTCGTGGTGAGACCGTTGAGGTAAAGCGCGGCGAAACCGCTATTGGTGTCGTAGGTGAGGGCGACGTGCTGCCAGCCGCCGTTGGTTAGAACCAGGGACGGCGAGGTGACGACGTGGGCAACCAGGTTGGTGTCCCATAGCGTCGCGCCGAACGAACCGGAACCGTTGGTCAACGCCAGCCAAAACTGGACACCGCGCGGAAACGAATTGGCCGAGTCGTACCATTCCACCAAAGGAGCGGAGTTGCTGACGTTGGCGGGGAATATCCAACCTTCGACACTTAAGCCCCGCCCCAAGCCCAGATCAAGTGCCGGGCAGCCAGGCACGATCATGCGCGTGGCAATGCCGTCGCCGAAAAATGCCTGGTCCACTTTGCCGGACATCTCGCTTGTCAGTTTGACATAATCAACCGCCACATCCGCCGGCGACGGCCCGACCCCCACACCCATCGCCTGAGAAAGAGCCACCCGGAAACCCGCAGGGAAAGCTCCCACCCCGTGGTTGAAGGTTCGCCCAATCAGTTCGGTTCCGTCGTCGCTGCACAGCGAAGCCCGGATATTGTGCGCCGCGTCGCAAGCCAGCACCAGGCGATACCACGTGTTGTTCTGATAACCAAAGGAACTGTTGGTGTAAGCGTTGTCGATGCTGCTCCCGGCACAGAACTGGCGAGTGGCACTTCCAGCCCCATAGGGACTTACGAGGTCGTACCGGTTCATGTTGGCGGCGTCAATCAGCCAGATCTCGATAAAACCGTCGCTACTGGTGGCAGCAGACTGGTCGAGCGTGTTGAAGCGCGCCTCGTACCGGAAGTTAGTCGGGCTAAATTTAGTGATCGAACTCCATCCACACCGCGTCTGTGGGCTCAAGGTGTTGGTCATGCGCAACACGGAGTTCGTGCTCAAGGTTTGAAAGGCATAATTTGGCGCGCCGACGTAAGTCTCCGGGATTGCCTGATACCCGGCCAGGGGCGCATTGTTGGGCAGCAGAGCCTGCCACGTCGGATTGAGAACCGGACCGCTAAAGTCGTCAAAAAACAGCGCGCTGGCCCCGGTCGAGAACGCCACATCCCCCAGCAGCAGCCCGTTGAACCCGCCGAAGATGTCCGAACCGTCCACATCCAGCGGCCACCATGTGACCATGCCCTCGAGCCAGGGCAGATGGTTCACCTTGTAGGAGAGGGTGTAGGGGTTGGCGTTGGTGGGCGGCAGCGAGTTGGTGGTCGGAAGTGAATTGGTCACCACCCCGTCCAGCAGCGCCAGCACGTGGTTGCTGAGGCAAAGACAGCTATAGTCATCCAAAACATCCACAAAGTTGCTGAGCACGTTCCACCCCTCGAACACCGCGCCGGGGGCGTAAAGACCAACAGATGCGAGATCGAAATCGTTGGTGTAGAAGGGCGTCACGAGGAAATTGGTGCCGAGGTTGAAGGTCCCCAGGCCGTCGGGGGAAGCCGCGCCCCGGTTCTCAAACAAAAGAATGCGGGTGCCGTTCGGGCTGACCACGGTAATGGCAAGGTCGGAAATACGAGGATCCTGGATGAGCAAACCAATGTCCACCGACGAAATGATGTGATGCACATTGTTCGTGAGGAAAATGTCGGTGACGGCGTTATCGAGAATTGGGATTGGCGCAACGAGATTGGTGTTCGCCACCGGGAAGACGGTATTCAACGAGCGGCCGATGGTAGCGCGGAGATTCAGGGCGATGGGGCTCAAGCCCAGGTTGCACGTGCGAACGGTGTAGGTGGTGCCGGGTTGCAGCGGCGGCAGATCGGTCAGGTCCACCGTGACCCCACCACCGATGGCGTTGGTGACCACGACGCTCTTGCAGACCCCGCCGTTGGGCGGACAGATATCAATCGAAAAGGCGGTCGGCGGACTGGCGGTCACCACGGCGCCAGTCACGCTCAAGCTGATCGCGTTCACGGGCAACTCAACGAAATCCTCCCGGCACGCGCCCGGCGGCAGCGAGAAAGCTACGCCCGACACACCGGTAAGGTCTTGCTGTTTCTCGAGGAAGATATTCAGGTTGACGTTCGTGCCAAAATGATTGGGAGCGCTGTCCGTCATGGTGAGCAACCACTGGCCGACGCCGTCCTGCCCGGCGAATGTGCGCAGACTGCCCGGCCCGTCCGTGCGCTGCGCGCCAGTCACGTTCGCCTCCGAACTGTCGTCGTAAATGTACGTGTAGTAGGTGTAACAATCCAAGGTGGCCGGATTGTTGACACAAGTATGGTTGTTGAGCACCACAAACCCGCCCGAGTGGTTGAGGTTGCCCAGCAAATCGCTGATCAATTCATGATTGATCGTATTGGTCACAATCGCGCGGCGCACCAGAATCGGCTGCGCGCAAATGGCCATGACATACGCAACCCCGGGAACCCCGGGAGCCGCGTCCGGAATGGGCTGCGGCGACGGGATGCCGATCAATGACTGATTGCCGTTGGCGTCGGATGAGCCGAACGGAAACCGGCTGAAGACCCCCATCAAAGCATACTGCGCGGCCATCTGGTCCTCGCATTTTACCCCGATGTAATAAACCCCATCCGCAACCGCATTGGAATATATCAGCGTTTCGGTGCCGCCCCGGCCAATGGCTTTGTCGGCCGCCGCCAGCACCACCGAATCCAGATTCGTCAAGGCGTAGTTGTTGGGAATCGTTGGCGGCGCAACATAGATGTCGATGTCCGCCTCATGACGGGTCGCATTGTCGATGCTGGCCGAAAAAACGCCCATGGGCGGGATGGAAAGTGTGGGCGGAAGGAAGGTGAGAAAGGCGGCATTGGTGAATGTGCTGCTATTGGTGATGATGTAGAAATGCCATTGGTTGGTCATCCCCACCGTCAGCACCGCGTTGGCGTCGTTGGTAATCGGAACCGTGTTCGTGCCCTGCAACTGGGTGTTGGCGCCCGCCCGCTGGTTGAGCAGGAAACCGCCGGCGAAATTCGATGAGCTGCTGCCAAAACTGTTCGTGATGACGGTCACCAGCGGCTGCGTCACCGAGACAATGGCATCATTCGTGTTGAAACTCAGGGCGTTGGTGACCAACCCGTCGCCGCACGAGATGACCAGGGCATAGTCCTGGGAAACGTTGTTGGTCTGCGCCGTCACCGCGTTGACATTGACCCGGTGCCCAACCACGGTGATCGAATAATTGGTGCTCAGCCTCGAATCAATGCCCTGGGCCGGCGAGAGAAACACGTTCTCCACGTTGTTCACGGTGTCAACCATCGGAGGACTGTTGGTGTCCCACGCCTGGTTAAACGTGCTGCCGACGGTAATGTCGTTGCCGAAGTAAATGACGTTGGTGCTGTCGAGGTTGGTCACCACCAGATCCAGATCATTGACCAGCTTGACGCTGGCCACCGGGTTCCCGGGCGGGTCGGTCCAGACCAACGTCACCCGCAACGGCTGGTTTTGGGCACTCGGAGTGAGCGTGACACGGTAGGTGCGGCTTTGGCCGCTGGCCAGCGCGTTCTGCGGGCTTTGATCAACCACAAACATCGTGTTCGCAGTCGCCGTGACATTGGTCAGCGCCGCCGGCAAACTGGTGGCCAGATTGATGAGGCCCCATCCCTGAAAATTCTTGCCCGCACGAGTGTTGAAATCGTAAATGGAGTTGACGGAGCGGGCGCCGTTGATCAGAAGCGCTTTCATGAGCGCCGGACTGTTCGTGCGGCCAAGCCGCTGCTCGAAAAACTCCTGCATCAGCGCCAGCGTCCCGGAGGCATCGGCCGCCGCCATGCTCGTGCCTGACTCGTACCGATAGTAGGGCCCGAGCGAATCGTTCATCGCCGCAAGCACCTGCAGGTAGTCGCCCATGTCGTTGGTGACCACAATGTCAATCAGCAGATCAAATGCCACCGCCTGGATGCCGCTATTGCCAATGCCATAAAACCAATCCACAGCGACCGGACTCAGCGCACTGTCCGGGGGCAGGGAGAGGCGATTAGTGCCGACTGCGTCATAATCCGGCGGAGGGTTGGTCGGCGGCGCCGACTGTTTGACATAGAGGGGCAGATCGGGGAACGGCACGGGGGAGTTTGTGTTGGGCAAAATCGTCAGGTTCAACTGAACTGCGTTTGCGGGAACATAAATCACATCCCGATATACCACGTTGGTCGGAACCAACATATCCCGAATGATCGTGGTGATATGGCCGGTGGGATTGTAGTAGGCGTTGGTATCCCACTGCTGCGAGCGGGTCGAGACGACAAATACGCCGGGCGCGACCAGGTCGGGTTTGAACCGGCCGGAGTCGCCCTCGATGCTCACCCCCACGTTGCCCCGACTGGAAAAGCTGGCGACCATATTGCTCGAATCCGTCAGCGAAAGCCACGGAGTGCTGCTGTTGGTAGCCCCGCCATCGATCTTGGTCACGATATTAGTAATGCTGCGGTATTGCTCGATGGCCCCAATGGTAATGACGTTCTTGGCTGTGGCAGGCGACAGGATGGTGTCCGCATTGCCGCCGATGCCGCCGCTGGCCCCGCCACCGGCGTTGCCCGCCGAGAAGACATACAAGAGCGGCTGTGACCCGGGCACCGTCGGCAATGCGTCGCGCACCGCGGCGTCGTAGCTCGCCGCATGAAGATCGTAGCTCGGGAAAGAGTCCGGCCCCACATAATTCCAGCTATTGTTGGAAATAAAGACGTTGGTTCGCGCGGCGGTTTCCTGCAAATACGCGTCCGAAGGCCATGTCAGGGTTACCCCGGACGAAAACGGCCCGGTCGTCATCCCCACCGGCAGCGAGAACACGCTCGCAAAGGGCGCTTTGCCCCGAAAGTTGGCGTTGGAAACTGACCCGCTGGCAAACGCCCCCACATTCACCGTGTTCGTGCTGTGCGCGCCGCTGCTGGCAATGATGCCCGCCACATGGGTTCCGTGGCCATTCCCATCCACAAGAGCATTGGTCGCCGGACCGAACACTCGCGGCGTCAGATCCGGCTGCGTCGCATCCACTCCCGAGTCATTGACGTTCACCAGCACGTTCGTCCCCGTCAGGCCCAAATAGTTGTTGGTCACGAGTGTGTCGGTCGAGATACCCACCGTCACACGGCTGATGTCGTTGGCGGGCATCCGCCGGGCCGTCCATTCCAATTCCTGCACCCCCGGCAAGGCCGCGATGGCCGGAAGCGCGGTAACGTAGGGCAGGCGTCCCGCCTGCCCCCCCGCCATCACTTTGACAACCGGCCCGAACGGAGACCGCTCTTCCCCCATGACTTTAAGACCCATATCCTCCAATGCCGCCACCGTGGCCGCGCTCCCATCCGCGAAAAGCAACACGTCGAGCCCGCTCCCGGCCGGCATCGGCTCTTGCGCCGCAGCCAGCTTCAGCAACGATGGTTTGAGTTTGTAATACGGTTCATACGGCAGGACGGCTTGCGTCTGCGGATTGGCCCGCATCTGCTGCGCCACGCCGGCGGAGGCGCGAACCAAATACGCGTTGTTCGGGATATAGGAAATAACGCTGGCCCCGGCAGCTTGCAGCATCGACCGGAAAGCGTCGCCAATCGGCCCGCGTGACTGGACAATGTAACTGCCAGGATCGCCCTGGGCGCGCAAATGCGCCGGAATCGAAGGCAAGCCCTGGGCCGTGTCGAGCAACGCGTTCTCGAGCAGAATGGCCGTCTCGCGACGCTGCAGTTGGCCCACGGTGGCCGTGGTGTTGCTGAGCCGAAGCGAAAGGCGGTTCGTAATGCGTGTTGCGTCATTCGTGACGGAATCGGTGACCGGCGGCATATTGAGCGCGCCAGCCTGGCTCAGCAGGCGAATGGGGGTAACGGATGACTGATGACTGCTGACGCCTGATGCGTGCTGCGTGACGCGTGACGAAGCAGGACCGGCAGGCACGGTTCGCCGGGCCGCCCATTGCTCACCCAACCGCCAAAAATAGTAGGCGCCGGCAAAGCACAACGCGCTCAACAAAAACCAGATGACAGGTCGCTGACGCATAAGATTAGGTAGTTAGGTGGTCAGTTAAATAGCGAGACATGAGCACTGCGTGGCAGAATCAGTCCGCAGGCAGCACATTGAAGCTTTCAATGACAGGGTGGAGATTGGTAATCGCCGACGGGCGGCCGCTCTGGTAGGGCTGGATACCCTCGAATCGGACCACGGTGCGGGTGGCCATCTCGGCGGTAATCTGATAGTTCGTACACAACCCGAAGAATGGCCCCGAGGTAACAATCGAACGGGGCGCGGGTTTCAACGTCTGCCCATAAGCGTAAACCACAAACCGCGGTGTCTCGTCCGCCTTGAGCAGACCAAGGATTTGCTGCGGAATGCGCTCAAACGCCGCGTCGTTCAGCGACGTAACGTAGTTCGTGTTCAGAAAAGGCGAACTCGCGGTAAGCGTCCTGGCCGCCAGCACATCCCCCAGCCGGTGGAAAACGCCGTTCAGGGAATTGGTCCGCGTGTTGTTGATATCATTGACAATCCTCGCCACCGCCGGCCATGTGGCCGGGGCCGAACTCGAGTTATACGGGCCGGCAGGCGAAATAATCACCGGCGAAAGGACCGGATTGCCGTTCGCTGCAAGACTGCTCGCCAGCACGCTCACGCCGCTCAGGACAGCCGACCAGGCCGCAAGATTGGTTTGGTTGATCGACAATCGACCGCGGGTTGCGTTGACATCGAACGCGGTGCTGAAGATGTCCAGGAAATGTCGGTCGTTCGCCGGCTGTGTAAAGAAGGCGTCATAGACCGCCACTCCGTTCGAGAATGTGATGACGGGGACCGCAGGATGCACGTAACCCTGTGGAGTCCAGATGAAGGCTGCAGCGCTGGGCAAATAGACATTCGTCGAGAATTGCCCCACGTTGGTGACTAACACCGGATTCCCCGTCCAATTCGTCCACGTGGTCAGGTCGGGAACGTCTGACTTGAGATATACCGTCTGCCACGGCGTCCCGCGGTGCACGCGGCCTACCCATCCAATATTAGGGAATTTGTTCGTCGGCGGATCCCAGTCGTCAGAACGACCCTGCGCGCTGGCTACAGGATCTTTGAGCCTCCAATCATACTTGCCCACCAGAGGGGTGTTGCCGGGACTGCCCCCCCAAGGCTCGTAGCGCGAATTGGGTTTCCGCCCCAAATTCTTGGCCGCCGTTGGATCGTGATCCGCCTGGTCCCACTCGGTCTTCGGCGTCACCGGGTCGGTCAAGTCTCCCACCGTGTAATGCACCAGCGGATCGTTGGCCTTCCAAATGGTGTACCGGAAAATGTCCCGGGAAACCGGCGCCGCCTGAAACGCGTTGGCTTGGGGATATATCCCGTTCAACGGCCCGTATCCGAATTGAGATTGGAACTTTGCAATCGCCGTCGTGTCCCAGCCGGGGCGCGACCTCGCCATATTCCGACTCGCATCGATCTGATTCAGAATGCCGTAAGTCGGAGTGCTGTCACCCGGGTGGTCTCGATTGATGCAAAAAAAGCTGCCTTGGGCCGCGCCGGATGAATCCGGTTGGTAAGGACTGTTACAGTTCCCCTCCTGGGCCAGAGCGTTTGTCAGATTCACTTTGCCCTGGGCCGCAAGGTTAACAAAATCCACAATTCGGTTCGCATCGGTATCAACCAAGGCAAACCGGAGTCTGGCTTTGACCGTAAGCTCCAGGCAAGGCACGTGAAAATTGGTGGCTCCGGGTGTCCGCTCGAACGTTCTAGGATCCCCGATCTGAAAATAATCCAGCGGCGCACGCCGGTAAATAGAGT
>Ga0194053_10000341_pt1 | contig 35966 bp, 23 predicted proteins | sample SepL228m_MetaG_FD_161684 | JGI IMG/M metagenome (GOLD analysis project Ga0194053, IMG submission 161684) | Anoxic zone freshwater microbial communities from boreal shield lake in IISD Experimental Lakes Area, Ontario, Canada - Sep2016-L227-8m | ecosystem: Environmental > Aquatic > Freshwater >... | reverse complement strand
ATCTCACCGCCAATACGAACTCCGGAACCAGCGTCGGCGTGGTGGTTACTAATAGCGCCAATTTTGATGGCGGCTATCGGCCGACCTTCGACGATGGGATCTCCTCGGTCTTCAGTGTTGCCCTTTGGGCGAAAGGCGTGCCGGGCTCTTGGAGTGGATTCATTTCCAAGCGCGGTGAGGACGGCATCGGCTGGCAAGTGCGCCGCGGGGGTGGCGACACTGAAGCCTTCACCATCCGCGGCACGGCGTCGGGCAACTACGATGGCGTAGGGTCCGTGACGATCATCGATGGCCAATGGCATCACTTTGCCGGCGTTTGGGACGGCGTGATGGGCATTCGCAAGTGCTACGTGGACGGCGTCCTCGATCCCAGCATCAACCTTCTGGGAGACTTTGCCCCAATGAGCATGGCACCCAACTATCACGTGGGCATCGGGGCGCGGGAGTCGGGCACACCCGGGGGGTTCGAATCTTGGTTTGGCGGCAAGCTCTACGATGTGCGCATCTACAACTATTCGATCACCCCGGCGGAAGTGGCGTCCCTGATCGGCCATGTATCGCTCAACGTGCAAGCCGGGGCCAACCACAGCGTCATCCTGACCTGGCCCACCACCGCTGGGTTCGTGCTCCAGACCAACACCACCATCAATAGCGTTTGGGGCGAAGCCACCGGCATAATCGTGACCGACCAGAATGGTGTGAGCAGCGTCACCAATACTGCCGCTGGCAGCGCGAGGTTCTACCGACTCATCCGCCACTGATTCTGTTCAGCGCAGAGATTGACCCGAACATTGTCCGAACAGCAAAGGCCACCGTCAACGTGGCCTTTGTTTTATCAATGCACCATACAATGCGAGCCTGTTTGGTATTGCTGAATTGCCTGCTGGCCGCTTCTGCCCGCGCGGAGGTGCATGTCTTTATTCAAGAGGAAAACCGGGCCGCCTCAGTCAGATATGAATGCACAGGCGGTGAGGTGGTCCGGGCGTTCGCCCTCAATGTGTCAGTCGATCGCGGCCAGATTACCGGCGTTTCCAATTATTTCAGGGGCGAGAGCACGCCCGCGGCACAAGGTTACGGCATCTTCCCAGCCGCATTTCGCGACCATATCACAGTCGGCACGGGAACCAATATCAATTGGGAAGTCCCCGGATACACTCCTCTGGCCGTCATCGGTGACCGGCCAGCCGACACCCTGCCCGGCATCAACTCGAGTGGGGTCACGTTGGAATTCGGCGGTCTGTGGGATCCCGCTGTGCCGGATGCCGTTCCGCCGGCGACCGGAACGCTGTGTACGCTGCAAATCAGCCAGGCGGCCAACCTGTCTGTCGCCGCCAACCTCAGCCGAGGGGGCGTTATTTCGTCGTCCTCGGATATTGCCATCACGCCAATGTTCACCGGGGCCTTCGTTGACCCGGCATTTCCAGCCATCACCGGCCTAACGCTGACCAATGGGGTCATCACCATCAGCTTCGTTGGAGGTGAACTCGTGAGCGCGGCGACGCTCGGCTCGGCCTGGGTGGGAATCGGGCAAACCAACGGGGTGTACATGGAAACGGTCGGGCAAGGGAACTGCAAATTCTATCGTGTTCGACACCGATAATCGGCGGCGATCAACCGCGCAGGCTGCATAGCCGTGAAACTCCTTCCCGCACAATGAAAAGTCGTTTGACCGCCTTGCTAACCGCGTTTGGCCTGTTGCTGGCCGTCCTTTCGGCTCGCGCCGACTATCATGTCCAGGGGTATAGGTACCTGTCACCCGTGCCGGAGGCCGAGTATTGCTCGGCGCAGACGCGGTTGGTTCTCGTGCGTTTCGACAGTGTCTTGCTGGTCGATGTGACCAACCTGTTTACGTCTTTTATCACCGTGACCGGAGCCAACAGCGGCAATCATCCCGGGACCACTCACATCGCCAGTGACGGCAGGACCGTCATCTTCACGATGTCCAAAGATTTCAGCGCCAACGAACTGGTCACCGTGGGGCTGAACCCGGGGCTGAGTCCGGGCGCGGCTGGAACGGTCTTGCCTTATCAGTATCGGTTTGTGATATCGACTCATCTGCCGGATACTGGTTCGATTACCGCCCGGGGCGACAACCCGCCGACCGGCAGCAAGGGAAACGCTTTCGACGGTATTGGTGGCACGAAATGGGTGGATTTGGTGGTGCCGAACGGCAGCGGCAGTTATAGCTGGATACAATACCTCTACCCGGGAAGCGAGACCCGTGTGGTCAACCAGTATGCCCTCACCTCGGCTGGTGATTCTCCCGAGCGCGATCCCAGCGACTGGCGTATCTACGGTGTGGACCAGTCCACCAATCTCGTCCTGCTGGCCAGGCAAACGAACCAGGTTTTCGGCAGCCGGGGCCAGAAAAACACCTACACGATTACCAACGTCATCGCCTATCGGGGATATCGTCTGGAGATAACCCGCGTCAATAATCCCGCCACCGCCACTGCCGTTCAATTGGCGGAACTCGAGTTTATCGAACCGAAGGGCACCCTATTGAGAGAAGTCTGGATGGGCATCTCAGGCACGGCGGTCACGGATTTGACGGGTAACGCCAACTTCCCCAACAACCCGAGCGCCAGCGATCAACTGTCGAGCTGTGAAGCCCCCATCGATTGGGCCGACAATTACGGCACCCGGATTCGCGGCTTTATTACGGCTCCAAACACAGGCAATTTCGTGTTCTGGATATCGAGCGATGACGCCAGCGAGTTGTGGCTGAGCACCGATGCGAACCCGGCCAACAAGCGGCTCATTGCCTCAGTGCCGGGCTGGACCAATCCTCGCGAGTGGAGCAAATACAGCGAGCAGAAATCGGCTGCGTTCGGTCTGACCGCGGGGCAGAAATACTATGTCGAGGCGCTGCAGAAGGAAGGCAGCGGTGGGGATAACGTTGCCGCCGGCTGGGCCAAACCCGGCCAGGCCACGACCAATCCTTCGGAAGTCATACCCGGTTCGGTGCTGTCCCCCTGGCCGGGCGGCTCTTCAGCTCTGGCAGTTCTGTCGTCCGGGTCGAGGCATGTCCACTCGCTTGTTGAAGCCGCCGGCCTGACAAATCCTGGGAAGGAACTACAAACCCACAGTCCGCAGTTCACCACCAAGGCCGCTATTTTGCCCAAAGGTGTTTCTGTTCCCACCGGTTTTCCCCTGATCAATATCACCGTTAACAACAACCCGGACCCGGAATACATCTTCATCGACAACCGTGGAGGCAACGGCACACCGTACAATGTTATCTTTGATAACAGCGGCTCACCCGTCTGGTATCAACTGATGCCCGACGAGCGCCGCGATATGAAGGTGCAACACAACGGCATGTTGACCATGCTCGCGCGCACCGGCGGCTACCGGTTTATCGGCCTGAACACAAACTATGTGGAGGTAGCCAGTTACTGGGCTGTCAACGGTTACGGGGTTGACGAGCATGAACTTCAGGTGCTGGCGGATGGAACATACTTCCTCGTCGGACTGACAGGCCAGAGTGTGGACATGAGTCGCTATGTGGCGGGCGGCAATCCTTCCGCCTCCGTCACCGAGCAGGTCATCCAGGGCTTCACTTCCGGCGGTGAACTCGTGTTCCAATGGCGAGCCTGGGATCATCTCGACGTTCGGGACCAGCAGCAATTTATTGATATCACCGCGAGCGGCTTCGATTTTCCCCACATGAACGCCATCGATGTGGATACCGATGGCCACATTCTGCTTTCCAGCCGCAATACGAGCGAAATCACCAAGATCAACCGTGATACGGGCGAGATCATCTGGCGGCTGGGCGGCGCTCATAACCAATTCACATTCGTAAACGATGCCCTTGGCGGACCTCGGAACCAGCATGCCGTGCGCATGGTCACAACGAATCGTTACACCCTGTTCGACAATGGCAATCTGCATAGCCCCTCGGTGTCGCGCGGCGTCGAGTATCTCGTGAATCCGAGCAACATGACCGCCACGCTGGTATGGCAGTATCCGCCGACACCCACCACGAGCCTGTATTCCTTTTACATGGGCAATGCTCAACGTCTGCCCAATGGAAACACCCTCATCAATTGGGCGGTCGGCAATCTGCCCAAGCTCACCGAGGTCCGCCCTGATGGAAACAAAGCATACGAGATGAACTGGGCGAACGGCTATGAGGCATACCGGGTTTGGCGTTGCCCCTGGCAGGGCGTGGCCCTCAAGCCGAACCTCATCATCGAGCCCTACCCGGACAAACTGACGCTCATCTTCAACAAATTCGGCGACACCAACGTGGCCTATTATCGCATTTACGGCGGAACCACGTCTCAGCCGACCAATGTGCTCGCTACGACGCCAATCACGCTGGCGAACCTCCAGAACCTGAAAAATCAAACTCAATATTACTTTCGCGTGACGGCGGTCAGCCGCGCCGGGAAGGAGAGTGATTATTCAGACGAGCAGAGTGTTTTTGTGAATATCATTCGTCCCGGTCAAAACCTGGTTGCCAATGGCGATTTCTCTCTCGGAACCACTTCGTGGATATGGGCCCTCAGCGGGACCGCCAGCGCGACCTGGAGCATCGTCAGTGGCGCGGCTTATGTTCATGCTACAAGCCCGGGCACGGCGTTATCAGACATTCAACTAAGGCAGGCCGGGCTGAGGTTGGTCCAGGGCAACCAATACGTGCTGGAATTCGACGCGTGGTCCTCTGCGCCACGGACGATGGAAGCCAGGCTGGGGCAGAACCAGTCTCCGTGGACGGCATATAAGATCACGAGCCCATCGCTCACCCCGACGCGCCAGCATTTCAGCTACCCCTTTGTCATGGCCAATGCGACGGATTTGAACGCCCGGTTGGCGTTCAACCTGGGCGCTTCAACCCGGGACGTTTACCTCGACAACGTTTCGCTTTGGATGGTGGCACCCGGCGACTTCAACCGAGACCGGTATGTCGGGTTGTTTGATTTCTCGGTGTTCGCCGGGCAATGGCTGCAGCAGGGCACGGGGCTGACCTCGGACCTGAACGGCGACGCAAGCGTGGATTTCAGAGATTTCAAAATGCTTGCAGAGAGCTGGTTCGGTGGGGCACACTGATGATGCAGAGCAATCGAAACGTAATGGAACAAGAACTGTTTAGCGGTGAACACAATAGTCGGGTAACAAAAATAGAAAGAGGAGACTCGAAATGAAGACGAAAAGAATCCTATGGATATGGTCAATAGTTGTAACGGTGTTTTCCTTTGCTTGCGTGAAGGCAACTGCCCAATTGCCGCCGGATTTTCCTATTTTGACGGTCACGACCTGCGATACCAACGCCGTCGGTGACGGCTACATATTTCTGGAGGTGACCGACTCCTGGACAAACGGAGGCTACTATGTGATGATACTGAAGAACGACGGCACGCCTGTTTGGTACCAGAACGTGACCAACCACAATTATGATTTCAAGGTGCTGCCGAATGGCTATCTGCACTATGCGCCGTTTTTCCACACTCATTCCTGGACTGGCGGCGGTGATTGCACGCACGAAATCCTGGATAACAACTACCATTCCAAGGAAACGATCCGAGCCGGCAATGGCTACGCGGCTGACGCGCACGATTTCCAGTTGCTGCCTAACGGCCATGTGCTTTTGCAAGGCTATTACCGGACGCAGATGGACGTGAGCAAGTACGTGGCGGGCGGGTATCCCAACGCAATGGTCGCCGGAGCCATCATTCAGGAACTGGATGCGCAACGGAACGTCGTCTTTCAGTGGCGGTCGTGGGACCATTTCACCCTTCTGGGCTATTACGGCCCCTATTTGTCGCCGAATAACCCCGCCGGAAGAAATCCTGTTATCGATGCTTTTCACCTCAATACCGTTGTTCTGGATACCGATGGAAACCTTCTGGTCTCCAATTTCGGAATGGACGTTTGGAAGATCAACCGCCAGACGGGTCAGATCATCTGGCGCCTGGGCGGCCTGGCCAATCAGTTTACATTCGTGGGTGTGGACCCGCGGCTGGCCATGGGACATTTCTCCGGCCACACTGTGAGCCGGTTGGATAACGGCAACATTCTGATCTACTGCAATGCCGACCAACTCGCGACGCGGACGTCGAAGGTGTTCGAGTACAGGCTGGACGAGACCAATAAGGTCGCCACTCTGATGTGGTCATACGCCCCTCCGACGAATTACTACGCCTGGCACTACGGCAGCGCCCAGCGCCTTTCCAACGGCAATACGTTCATCGGCTGGGGCGGCGCCAACATCATGCCCGGTATTGGCGGTGTCACCAACCAATTGATTCCCGCCTGCACCGAGGTCACGGCGAGTGGGGCAGTGGTGTTCGAGCTGAAATTCAGTGATGCGCGAATGGCCAGCTATCGAGCCTTCCGGTTTGTTTATCCGCCTGCCTCCCAGGCCATCACGGCTTCGGCGTTCGAACTCACCGCTGGCAATTCATACAGCTTTGGCGCGACCGGCGTTTCCATGGACATCAATAGCGGCGGCGGAGGCTACAACCAGGCAACGGTAACGCGTGAGCCTTACGCCCCGGTGGATCCGCTGTTCCCAGGCAAGGCTCCACGGGTCTTGCCGGCGCGCGTCAAGCTGACCGCAGTCAGTATCAATGCCCTCGATGCTCAGATGAATTTTGGCACAGCCAGCTTCGGCATGACCGACCCCGCTAAACTAACCGTGTACTACCGTGGTCAAGCCGGCCAGGGCCTGTTCGTCCCTCTCGACACCCAGTACAACCCTGTCACTCTACAATTGCAAGCAACCGTAGCGATGACGGCACAGTCCGGCGAGCTTGGCGAGTTTATCTTCGGGTATCCGGACGTGGTCGAGGTGGCCAACCCTCCCATCCTGGCCGCCGCGGAGAATTACCGTGGCGTTCAGCCGTACGAGATCGTCGGTCCCCTGCCAGCGTTGCCCGGCACCAATTACGCCGTCAACCAGCAACTGCCGATCAGTCTCGCCTGGTCACCGAACGGCATGGCTGGTTGGTATCAGCTCCAAATTGCCACCAGCAACGATTTCGCTGCCACCGTCGTGGACGCACCCTATCTAACCGACGCCTTTTATGTCTGGAGCAATGCCGCCCCCGGCACAATCTACTATTATCGCGTCAATACCTCGAATGACGGAGGAACGAGTGGCTGGTCCAATGGTTCATTTCGAACCGTCGCTCCCATGCTCGCGGTTACCGCCCCCAACGGTGGGGAGGCCTGGCAACGCGGTTTGAAATACTTCGTTCAATGGCGAGGCAATACTCCCGAGCCGGTGGTGATTGATCTCTACAAAGGGGGCGTGTTTCTCAAGACGCTCGCCACCAATGCCAATACCGGCGCCTATTTGTGGAATATCAGTTACACCCTCTCGACCGGCAGAGATTACTCGATCAAGATCGGAAGTTCAACGAACGGAGGCCTGTCTGACACCAGCGACCTGCCGTTCAGCGTTATCGATGCGCCGGGGATCAACCCCAGTTCAGTGACTCGGCTGCCAGACCGACGCGTGCAATTCGGCCTGACAGCTCCGGGCGCGGCTCAGGTCACAGTCCTGGTCTCGACAAACCTGTCCGCGTGGGAGGTGCTCGGGATAGTGCCGCTGACCAGTGACACGGCCGTTTTCACGGACGACACCGCCACCAACTCCACTTCACGGTTCTATCGCCTGCGGGTGCCGTGAACTCCGAGGTGCGGCACGTGACCAGCCCCTAAGAAAGCGGCAGAGTAAACTCAAACGTCACTCCGGTTGCGTCTTCGCCGGCATCCGTGTCGTCGATATTTGCGATGGTCCATTATCCCACCTCAACCGTGACTTTCAGGTTGGTGGCATCTCCGATGAACCATTTCTGGACGTAGAGGCTGCCGATGATGGGGGCTTCGCCTTGGGTCTGGACCTCGGCGAACTTGACGGTGTTCTTGGTGTCCTTCTCTTTTTGGAACTGAACGGTTTTGGTTTTCTTTTCCATGATTTGATATTGGTTGATGGTTTTGCATTAATCGACGTTTTTCTGGTTGAGGGTTGAAATGAAGTGGGGACGATTTGCTCGGGGACCACCAGTTTGACGGCCGAAACGAGCGAGGGTATTCTAACGCACATGAACCTAACGTCGCAAACATGAATCTTCCTCGCATGCTTGGAATGGCAGTGTTGTTGAGCTTCGCTATCGAAGGCCCTGCTATTCTCCATGGACAGCAAGTGGATTACTACGCGGCAATCTGGGACCAAAGCACGGTGCCGGCATGGGTGGGTCGGCACCGAATGACGGAGGCGGATTACCAGGCGGCTTTCAACGATTACGCCAGTCAGGGCTACCGCCTGCGCCAGGTCAGTGGCTATGCGATCAATGGCGTGGATTATTATGCCGCTGTATGGGATAAGGCGCCGACGCCTGGTTGGGTGGCTCGGCATCGGATGACCGCGGCGGATTATCAGGCGGCGTTTGATCTGTATCTCAGCCAGGGTTACCGCCTTGTTTGGGTCAACGGGTATGCCATCGGCGACTCCGATTACTATGCGGCAATCTGGGAACAGGGATCAGGCCCAGCCTGGGTGGCTCGGCATCGGATGACGGCGACAGATTACCAGGCGGCATTTGATCTGTATCTCAGCCAAGGTTACCGCCTCCTGGAGGTCAGCGGGTACACCATCAATGGCACCGATTACTACGCGGCAATCTGGGACCAAAGCACGGTGCCGGCATGGGTGGGTCGGCACCGAATGACGGAGTCAGATTACCAGGCAGCCTTCAACGATTACGCCAGTCAGGGCTACCGCTTGCGCCAGGTCAGTGGCTATGCGATCAATGGCGTGGATTATTATGCCGCTGTATGGGATAAGGCGCCGACGCCTGGTTGGGTGGCTCGACATCGGATGACCGCGGCGGCTTACCAGGCGGCATTTGACCTGTATCTCGGCCAGGGTTACCGCCTGGTGGCGGTGGACGGCTACTCCGTCAACACCGACCCCAGCCCCGTTCCCGACATCCCTGCGAGCGGCGTCCCCGTTCTCGCTCTGCAGGCCTTTGATGACTTCATGAAGCGGTTTATGGGGGCGCGCGGCATTCCTGCGGCGGCGCTCTGCGTGTCACGGAACGGAACGATTCTCCTGGAGCGAGCCTATGGCTGGCAGGACCAAGCGAGGCTCATTCCGCTGAGACCCAGCGCCATGTTTCGCATTGCCAGCCTTTGCAAGCCAATCACAGCTTCCGCCATCCAAGCCCTGATCGCCCAAGGTCAACTTAGCCCCGATGCCCATGCGTTCAACCTGGGCCAGGCCGGGGGCGGTATCCTCGCCATCACGCCTTTTGTGACTCCGGATCCGCGGCTGGCCTCTGTCACAGTTGCTCATCTGCTGGCGCACACCGGGGGGTGGGATCGGGGCCTTTCCGGTGATCCGATGTTTGAATCGATTAGCATCGCCTCCGCTCTAGCCATTCCCGGTCCACCGGGGCCGGAGGATATCGCGCGGTACATGATGGGCCGCCCGTTGGACCACGCGCCTGGCACCACTTATTCCTATTCCAATTTCGGATACATGCTGTTGGGTTTGATTCTACAGCAGGTCAGCGGCAGCAATTACGCGGATTATATCCACTCGCAACTTTTTTCACCTCTGGGCGTCGCCGCCACCGAGATCGAACTGGGTCACACACTTGCCGCCCAGCGTAACCCGCGCGAGCCATGGTATTCCGATCCTGGCATTGGCCCGAGTGTGTTCTCTCCGAGCCAAAACGTTTTGTCCCCCGATGGCAGCTTCTATCTGGAAGCGATGGAAGCTCACGGCGGACTTATTTCGACATCTGAGGCATACGCCCGGTTTCTGAATGCCTACTGGATTGACGGCAGCCCAAGAGCAGGAAACGGGCAGGATTGGACCTTCTTGGGCTCGCTGCCTGGGACCTTCACCCTGGGACGCCAGCGTCCCGACGGAGTGAACATTGTGGCTTTCTTCAACCAACGCAGTGATAGCTCGTGGCTCCCTTACGAGGACATCCAGGCCCAGATGGATGCTGCCGCCATGTCGATTACTTCCTGGCCCAGTCAGGACATTACTCGGATATTACCCTCACAACCTCGACTTTCGTTTAATCTTGCGGCCAACCGTCTGAGTTTTGTTTCTGAGGAAGGGCGCATTTATCAGGCACAGAAGTCTGCGGATCTCCATACCTGGTTCAATCTAGGTGCGCCATTCGTTGGCGACGGATACCCCATGCAGGTCGTTCCAGACCTGAACGGCACCCCTTCCCCCGGTTCTGGTTTCTATCGCTTAATGATCGAGTGACCCATCCCGAGCACTTTCGTCTGGCCCCAATCACCGCGCTCGCGGATGTTCCAGGCATCAATTTCAATGACCAGGGTGAAGGGCTGGGTGGGCGGTCTTTCGGTGTGGCCAGCCAGTTGTTGAATGTCCGACCATGTGTTCAGTTGAGCCAGGGACCGGGCGCGTCGTTGCTGGGCTTTGGCATGGCTCGCTCGTCGCGGTGTCATGCTCTACGCCGCTGACCTGTACCCTATCCTGTCCGTATATGAGAGCGATCACCTACACCGCCGCTCGGGAGGGCCTGGCGGCTACGATGGATGAAGTGTGCCGCGACCGCGCGCCAGTGATCATCACCCGCAAACGCGACAGATCTGTGGTCATGTTGTCGCTTGAGGACTATGAGTCGCTCGAAGAGACCGCTTACTTGCTTCGCAGCTCCGCCAATGCCCGACGGCTCCTCCAAGCCGTCGAGAGTCTGGCCCGAGGCAAAGGCAGAAAGGCGGCTCAATTCCGGATTTAGCGTAGGAACACCGGAATCGCCTGTATTTGCAGGGCATCGGCTAACTACGACGAAATCGTCAGGTCTCACGATTTTCAATGAGTGCGGCAAACGCTCGCGGTCGTGGCTTCAAGATCGAGGAGCGCGTAACGCGCCAGCCGGGCGTAAATACACATCCTATGGCAGGAGCACCTGTGGAGATGGGAGATACCTGCGACAATGCGGGAGCCGAGGCGGGTTCCGTTCGTTGGCGGAGGATAATGGCCAGGCGGGAGACTTGACCTGCGGCGTGGGAACTTCCAGATAACCTCACACGGCTGCCGCCTTTGGAACCACCTCCAAGCCAAGCCGGTCAAGTTACCCGGCCCATTCCGCCGGCCCGCCGACTGGTTTGCCAAGATGCGCACATTCCCGCACGCCGGGCCGTTTCGGACTTGCAATCGTGCGGCAGCGGAGGCAAAAGTTGTCCGGCTTTATGAACTCTGCTGTGCCAGATTTCGATTCCGATGCCGAGCCGATGCCGTCTCGCGAGGGCGCGCCACTTTTCACGATCGGCTACGGCGCGCGCACGCTCGATGAATTTCTGGCGGTGTTGAAGGCGAATCAGATCGAGTATCTGATCGATGTGCGCACGGCGCCTTTCTCGAAGTTCAAGCCGGAGTTCTCCAGGGAGTTGCTCCAGTACCACGTCGAGCGCGCCGGCCTCCGCTACGTGTTCATGGGTGACACCCTTGGCGGCCAGCCCAAAGACCCGGCCTGCCACAACGATGGCAAGGTGGATTATGACAAGGTGCGGGCGCAGCCGTTTTTTCAGGGCGGATTGGAGCGGCTCAAGAGGGCCTTCAATCAGCACCGCCGCGTGGCCCTGATGTGCAGCGAGGGCCGGCCGGAGCAGTGCCATCGCAGCAAGCTCATCGGCGAGGCTCTGGCGACCGCAGGCGTTCCCATGCATCATATCGACGTGGATGGCCAGGTGCTGACACAGGCGCAGGTGATCGCCCGGCTCACGCACGGGCAGATGGATTTGTTCGGGGCCGCGTCCTTCACCTCGCGCAAGCGCTACGCCCCGGCCGAGAACGATGCCAAGTCCGAGCCGCCATGACTGAGCCAGTCACACGTCTGAAGTTCGTGACGCTCGGAGTCTATGGTTTCACTCCCAGCGCCTTCTTCGAGGCCCTCCAACGTGCCGGCGTGGACACCTTTTGCGACATCCGCTGGCGGCGGGGCGTGAGGGGGCGGGAATACGCCTTCGCCAACAGCGCGCGGCTCCAGCAACGGCTGGCGGAACTGGGCATCCGATATATGCATTTCCGCGAACTGGCGCCCACCCCCGCGTTGCGCCAGCGTCAGGCGGCGGCCGATAAGGCGCAAGGCGTCGCCAAGCGCCAGCGCGCTGCCCTGGGCGAGCTGTTTATCAGCGGGTACCACGAGGAACGGCTGGCTGCCTTCGACAGCCGGAAGTTTGTTGACCAACTGGGAAATGGCGCGCGAGTCGCCGCCCTGTTCTGTGTCGAGCGTCAGCCGACGGCCTGCCATCGCTCGCTGCTGGCCGCGCGATTGCAGCAGGATCTGGGAGTGGAAATCGCGCACCTGGCGCCGGAATGAGACCCGCATGAAAGTTCTTATTGTGGCCAAGACACGCCGGGGCGGAGGAGCTTGTGTCGGTGGCATCACGGAGGAAGGGCGCAGCGTGCGGTTGGTGGTCCCGGATGCCGCCACCCATGACCACGCTGGTCTCGAATATGAGGTGGGTGAGGTCTGGGAAGTTGAGGCCACACCCGGCGAGCACATCATCCCACCCCACGTCGAAAACACCATTGTATGGCGCGCCCACCGCCTGAGGCGTTTGGCAAACGTGGAAAGAGTCATTCTTCGCTTCATGCCGCCCGTGGCAGGGGGGCCGGAGAAGCTTTTCGACGGGCGGTTGCAGGCCTCGTCCTCCGGCGCGCTCTACGTCGTCGAGCGTGCGGGCCTGCCCAGTCACAGCACGATGTTCTGGACGCCGGACCAGCCGCTGACGCTGGACTGCGAGAGCAAACGCATCCGCTACCGCTACCCGACGAGTGATGGCGGCCGCACAGTTACCTTCGTGGGCTATCAGGAGCCGATAACAGCCATACCTGCCGGCACCCTCCTGCGCGTTTCGCTCGCCCATTGGTGGCGGCCCAAGGAACGACCGGACGAGGAACTGCGCTGTTACGTCCAATTGTCAGGATGGTTTCTCGATCCCAAGACACAGACGCCCAGCGCGCCACCTGGGCGTCCCACCGATGCCAGCCAGGACGAGTTGGCTCGCATTGACGCTGAAGCGACGCGCCAGAGCGATCAACCGCAGCTTACGCCAGCGACGGCGGACCTGCGCCGCGCGCGCGAGGTTCTGAAACAAACGTTCGGGTTTGCCGAGTTCCTTCCGGTCCAGGGCGAGGTCGTGGCCCATGTCCTGCAGCGCCACGACACGCTGGCCGTGATGCCGACGGGCGGCGGGAAATCGCTGTGCTACCAATTGCCCACCTTGCTCCTGGATGGGATCACCGTGGTGGTATCGCCTTTGATTGCGCTCATGCAGGACCAGGTCAGCCAACTCGAGCAGCTCAAAGTGCCCGCCGCGTTTCTCAACAGCACGCTGCTCCTGCGCGAATACCTGTCCGTCACCAACCGCGTCCGCCACGGTGCGGTCAAGCTCCTCTACGCTGCTCCCGAGACCCTCTTGCGGCCGGAGACACTGCTTTTGCTGGAGCAGAGCCGGGTGACCTGCCTGGCCGTGGACGAGGCCCATTGCATTTCCGAATGGGGCCACGATTTCCGGCCCGAATACCGCCACCTGCAAGAAGTACGCCGGCGCTTTCCCCAGGCCGTCTGCCTGGCCCTTACCGCCACCGCCACGGTGCGTGTGCGTCAGGACATCCGGCGACAGCTCGGCATCCCGGCGGAAGGCGAGTTTGTCGCCAGTTTCGACCGGCGGAACCTGTTCCTGGCCGTGGAACCGCGCCACGACGGCCTGGCCCAAACGCTTGCCTTTCTGGAGAAGCGCCGCGGCCAATGCGGCATCATTTACTGCGGTACGCGCCAACAAGTGGACGAACTGAGCGCCGCTTTGAACGCCAACCATTGGTCCGCTCTGCCTTACCACGCCGGCTTGCCAGACGACGTGCGCTGCCACAACCAGGCACGGTTCATCCGTGGCGAGGTATCGATTATGGTGGCGACGGTCGCGTTCGGCCTGGGCATCAACAAATCAAACGTCCGTTTCGTTCTCCACTACCACCTGCCCAAGGATGTGGAGAGCTACTACCAGGAAATCGGCCGGGCTGGCCGGGATGGACTGCCCGCCGACTGCCTCCTGCTCTACAGTCTCGGCGATGCCGTGCTGCATCGCCACTTCATCGACGCAGGGGCCGAGTCTCAGCGCCAGGGCCGCAAGGACCGGCTCAATGCGCTCCTGGGCTACGCCGAGGCGATGGAGTGCCGCCGCATCCCGCTGCTGGCTTGCTTTGATGAGACGCTGGCCGGGCCGTGCGGCCATTGCGATAACTGTGTTCAGGCGCCGGAAGCCGGCGAGACGACCGACGTGAGCGTGGCCGCGCGGGAATTCCTTTCCTGCATTCAACGAACCGGCGAGGTGTTCGGCTCGGCGCACATCATCGCGGTGCTGCGCGGCTCGTGCTTGAAGAAGGTCCGCGCTCATGGCCACGAGCGGCTGAGCGTGTTCGGCATCGGAAAAGAACTCTCAACTGATGAGTGGCGCCGGCTCGCGCAACAATTCATCCGCCAGGGCTTGGCGCATCACGACCTCGAATTCGGCGGTCTGCAGCTCACGCCCAAAGGCTGGCAGGTCTTGAAAGGAGAAACGGTTCGGGTGAAGTCATGCCCGGCTCCCGCCGACGGCACGTCAGATCCAATTACTCGACCCATCCGCAGGGGGCATTTCAACGAGATCGGTCAACTGTTCTGTGCCGGGCATTCGATTGACAACATCGCCCAGCGCTGCGCGATCCAGCGCGAAACGGTCATCCAAAACCTCTACCGCTACCACGAATCCGGCGGCCAACTCGATGCCCAGCGTCTGCTGGCCTTGTCCAGTTTGCCAGAGCCGGAGCGTCGCCGGGTGCTCGACACCTTCAGGCGCCTCGGGCTGGAGCGCCTTGCGCCCGTCCACCTGGCCTTGGCCGGCGCGGTGTGTTATGACGAGTTGCACCTGCTTCGACTTTACGAACTCTGCCGAGGACAGCCCGCCATTGCCTGATTTCGGCATCATCCCGTGAGATGGCATTTTCGCAGCTTGACGGCTTTCGACACGGACTTCAGAGTTCACTGGTGAATTTGTTGGCAGACGGACTTCAGGTGGCGGCGCGGGGTCGAAGAATCAGCTTCCTTTCATTGGCGACGCTGCTTTTGCTGGCTGGCCTGGCGCCTCGCGCCGGAGCGGAGAAGCGCTCAGCGGCAGCCGACTTCACTTTTATCCATGCGAGCGACGTCCACACGCCCATGGCCAAGAGCAAAGCCACCCTCTCGCGAGTAGCCGGTTTGGGCGAAATCGATCTGGCGCCGTTTGGCATCAAGGTTCCGAAGCCGAGCTTCGCCATTGTGAGCGGCGACCTGACAGAGTTCGGTGGGGGCAGCGGATGGTGGGAGGAGTACCTGTCCTATTGGAAGGGGTGCGGTATTCCCGTGTATCACGGACTGGGAAATCACGACAACACGTGGCACGCCAACATCAAACCTCTGCGCGACATTGGCTCGGGGCCTTATTACTCGTTCGACGAGCACGGATGCCATTTTGTGAGTCTCATGACCGCCACCGCGCAGGATCCGCGGCCCTCGGTGAGCGAGGAGGAGATACTGTGGCTGAAGAAGGACCTTGAGCGGGTTGGCGCCCGGACCCCGGTCTTCGTGTGGTTCCATCATCCGCTCGGGGGGACCGAGTTTGCGAGCCGCTATGATTATGACCGGCTGCTGGATGTGCTGCGGGGGTGCAACACCGTGCTCCTGATGGCCGGACATTCGCACGGCCACGTGTACCGCCCCGTTGAGGGAATTGACCAGATTACCGGCGGCTCGACCTTCGGGCCAACGGCAGGCTTCGCCATCATATCGGTTAAGGATGGCGTGTTGCGCGAGGCTTACTGGAAGGCCGGCGAACCCGCGCCGGATCTGAAGCTGATCGAAAAGCCGATGCCGGAAAAGTCATTGTATCCCAGGGTCGAGATATCCTCTCCGGGCTTCCGGGAGTCGGTCGGGAACACCTTGAGCGTCTCGGCGCGGCTGTCCGGTCCGGTGGCGGTGGAGAAGGCCACATGGACGGTTGATGATGAGATGGTGGGCGAGTTGAAGCTTTCGGGGGCGGCGCCGAAGCGGAAAGCGCTTGGCAGTGCGGACCTGAGCAAGTTGCTGCCTGGCGCGCACTATCTGCGAGTCGATTTTGTTAAAGGCAGCCAGCACTATACCCGCAGCACGGAGTTCTTCTTCGAGACGACCAACCGGCCGACGGCCTGGCGGGCCTACCTGGCGGCGTCCAGCAAGGTCACGCCGGCTATTGCCGACGGCGTCGTATATGTGGGAGCGAACGATGGCAAGCTGCGCGCCTTCAACGCCAAGAACGGCAAGAGGCGGTGGTCGGCAGACACCGGAGCCGAGATACTGGCTGAGCCGCTCGTCCATGCGGGGAAGGTCTATACCGCCAACGGCCTGGGCATTGTTTCGGCTTATACCACGGCAGGAAAGAAGCTGTGGTCGTTTTTTGCGAGCGACGCGGTTTATTCCTCTCCGGTCATCGCCGAGGGCAAGGTGATCTTCGGGTGCAACGATGGTGAACTCTATGCCCTGGACGCGGCGACCGGCAAGCTGGTCTGGGTCAACAAAGATGCGACCTATAGCATTGAATCCAAGCCTTTCGTCGCGAACGGGAAGGTTTATTACGGGGCGTGGGACCAATATATCCGCTGCGTGAGTGTCGGGGACGGCAAGCTAATCTGGCAACGCATTTGCGAAGGTTCCCGCGTTGCCAGCGGCGCCAAGCGCTACTACAGCCCCGCCGACGCTATGCCGGTGGTCGCCGACGGCAAGCTGATGATTGCCGACCGCAACATGATGCTGACCATCCTCGACGCGAACACCGGCGAACCGGCCGGCAGCGCGAGCAAGGTTGCCGCGACTGGAATCTCGGAGGACGGCAAGTTCGTTTACCTGCGCAAGCTGGATGGCAACCTTGCGAAAATTGACAGCGACGGCAAGGAGGTCTGGAGCGTTTCCGCGCGCCTCGGCGCGCTCCCTGCTGCGCCGACCCAGAAGAATGGCGTGGTCTATGTGTGCAGCGGCAAGGGAACCGTGTCGGCCATTGCCGCCGACAGCGGGAAAATCCTCTGGCAATACCAGGCCTCGCCGCAGCTCTTCGTGATGTGCGCGGTGGCGTGCGATGGGGTCAATGCGTATCTGACCGCCTTCGATGGAACCCTGACCGCCATCAAATGCCCGCCACATCCCTGAACCATATCAGTTTTATAGCTGCAAATCGCCTGCGTTCCCGCTACCTTCCTTCCCGTATATGACGCAGCACTTTAATTCCATCGAGTCCGTGGTCACCGACTTGCAAAAAGGCAAGATGGTGATCGTGGTGGACGATGCTGACCGCGAGAACGAAGGTGACCTGATCATGGCCGCACAGTTTGTGACGCCTGCGGCGGTGAATTTTATGGCCAAACACGGGCGAGGGCTGATCTGCGTCCCGACGACTTCCGAGCGGCTGCAGCAGCTCGGTATCGAGCGCATGGTGCGCCAGAATCGCGAGACCTTTAAGACCGACTTTCAAGTCAGCGTCGATGCCACGCGCGGCATTACCACCGGCATCAGCGCCGCCGACCGCGCCGAGACGATCAGAATCATGGCTGAGCCGACGGCGGTGCCCGAGGATCTGGCGCAGCCGGGACATGTGTTTCCGCTGCGCGCCCGCCCGGGCGGAGTCTTGCAGCGCGCCGGCCACACGGAGGCTACCGTGGACCTCGTGCATCTCGCCGCTTGCCGGCCCATTGGCGTCATTTGCGAAATCATGAGCGGCGACGGCTCGATGGCCCGGTTGCCGGAGCTGATTCGGTTCGCCAAAAAGCATTCCCTGAAGATTTGCGCGATTGCGGACCTGATTCAATTCAGGCGCGCGCGCGAAAAGCTGGTCGAGCGCATCGAGGTGGTGAAGCTGCCGACCGATTACGGAGATTTCGACCTCTACCTCTACGAATCGAGAATCGACGGCCAGCACCACCTGGCCCTGGTCTGCGGCGAAGTAGCGGGGAAGAAGAATGTGCTGGTGCGCGTTCACAGCGAGTGTTTGACCGGTGACGTATTTGGGTCGCGCCGCTGCGATTGCGGGTCCCAGTTGCACCAGGCGATGCGGCAGGTGGCCACGGCCGGCTGCGGCGTCGTCGTCTATATGCGCCAGGAGGGGCGCGGCATCGGCCTGGCTCCGAAAATCAAGGCTTACAAATTGCAGGAGCAAGGATACGACACCGTCGAGGCGAACCAGAAACTCGGCTTCGACATGGACCTGCGCGAGTACGGCCTGGGGGCGCAAATTCTCACCGACCTCGGCCTGAAGACGATTCGCCTGTTAACCAACAATCCGAGAAAGATCATCGGGCTGGAAGGTTATGGCCTGGAGATCGTCGAACAGGCGCCGATCAAAGTGAAACCGAACCCGCACAATGCGCGTTATTTGAAAACCAAGCGGGACAAGCTTGGGCATTTGTTGTGACACACCGGCTCTCATGCTAACGCCTCTCAAATCCAGAACTTTTCGTGCCGGCAACCTGCGCGTTGCCATCGTCGCATCAAAGTATAATGCGCGGTATGTCGATGCCATGCTGAGATCGGCCAGGGCGGAGCTAAAGCGCGCCGGAGTGAAGGGCATCCAGGTCGTCCGCGTGCCCGGCGCTTATGAAATTCCCATCGTGGCCGCCCGGCTGGCGAGGGCTGCCGCACTGGTTCCCGACCCTCGACCCTCGACCCGCACCCATCCGATTTCCGCCATCATTTGCCTCGGCGTGATTCTGCGCGGCGAGACTGTCCACGCGGCGCACATCGGCGAGGCAGTCAGCAGCGCGCTGATGCAGATTCAACTGCAACAGGGAATTCCGGTTATCCACGAAGTGCTGCTGCTGGAGAACGAAGAACAGGCCCGCGCGCGGTGCCTGGGCCAGAAGCACAATCGCGGGGCGGAAGCGGCGCAGACGGCGCTGGAAATGGCGCAGTTGATGGCGGGCCTGCCTTAAATTTCGTTTCGACGGGCAACGGAATCCAATCTAAGGTTGCGGGCGATGGCCAGCGACACCCAACTCACGCCCATGATGGCGCAGTACCGCCGCATCAAGAGCGAGCTGCCCAAGGATGCGCTGCTGCTGTTTCGGCTGGGTGATTTCTACGAGATGTTTTTCGAGGATGCGCAGAACGGCGCGCAATTGCTCAACGTGGCCTTGACCAAGCGCGGCGTCGTGCCGATGTGCGGCATCCCTTTCCACGCCGCCCCTGCCTACATCGGCCGCCTGCTCAAGGCCGGACGAAAAGTCGCCATCTGCGACCAGATGGAAGATGCGCGGCCAGGTCAATTGGTGAAACGCGAGGTGACGCAAATCCTCAGTCCCGGCACCCACTTTGATGAGCGAATGCTCAAGGCAGAGAGGAATAACTTCCTCGCGGCGGTGTTCCCCGTCGGAAAAACCTTTGGTCTGGCGTTCACCGATTTGACGACCGGCGATTTCATGACGACGGAAGTGGAAGGGGACACGGCAGTGCTTGCGGAATTGCATCGGTTGCGGCCGGCGGAAATCATTTATCCCAGTGAGGCCGCCGCCGCGCGGGATTTGCTGCGCGGTGGCAGTCGAACGCCGCTTGGGCGGACGCCTCCCATCACACCGCCAGTTGGGGAACGGGTGGAATCCAAGACAGATGGGGGGAACACCGTGGCCTCCTTTGGCTGGATTCTCAACGGCTACGATGACTGGGTGTTTGCGCCGGAAACGGCGCTGTTCACGGTGCGCGATCAATTCAAAGTCGCGTCGCTGGATGGCTTCGGCTTGAGGGGCCACACCGCTGCCATCGGCGCGGCCGGCGCGGTGCTGCACTATCTCACCCAACACCTGCGGCGGGACGTGGCCAACCTGACGCGTATATCGTTCTACGAGCGCGGCGATTACCTCGCCCTCGACCTCACGACATTGCGGCACTTGGAACTGCTGGAGCCGTTGCATCAGGACGCGCCCCGCAATGCGTCGCTATACGGCGCTCTCAACCGCACCGTCACCCCGATGGGCGCCCGGCGACTGCGCGACTGGCTGTCGCAGCCGCTCGCCACGATGGAACCGATTCGGCGCCGGCAGGAAGCGGTGCAAACCTTCCTTGATGCCACCAGTGGGCTGGAAGATTTCCGGGCCAAGCTCGCCCACGTGCGGGATTTGGAGCGGACGATCGGGCGGTTGAGCGCGGGAACTGGCAATGCAAGGGATTTGATCGTGCTGCGCATGGCCCTCGATCAGCTTCCAGGGTTGAAGGCTGTTCTTGCCCTGGTTATCGGATCTGAAACCAGGATGCCTGGTCAGCCGGATCACAATCAGAGTCTGCTCACATCCACTCCGGCAGAGGAATTGAGCGAAGAGGCGGGCGCCACCCAGCGGTTGCTTGGTGAGTTGCATGAAATAATAACCGAACTGCCTGACCTCGTGGAGCTGATCTCCCGCGCCATTGTCGATGAACCGCCGCTGGCGGTGAAGGAAGGCGGTTTGGTCCGCGACGGGTTTGATACTGCGCTGGACGAGTTGCGCACAGCGATGCGCGGCGGCAAAGATTGGATCGCCAAATTGCAGCAGGATGAAATCATGCGCACGGGCATCCAATCCCTCAAGGTGCGCTTCAATTCCGTGTTCGGCTACTACATTGAGGTCACCAAATCGAATCTCGACAAAGTGCCGCCGCACTACACCCGGAAGCAGACGATTGCCAACGGCGAACGGTTCATCACGCCGGAATTGAAAGAGATGGAGGGCAAGATTCTAGGAGCGGAAGAACGGGGCGTTAAACTCGAATACGAGTTGTTCCAGCGCGTGCGAGAGCAGGTGCTCGGACGATTACCGCAAATCCAGCAAACCGCGGCGGCGCTCGCTCAACTGGACGTGCTGGGCTCGTTTGCCGAAACAGCGCGGCTGTATAATTATTGCCGCCCGCAAATCGGGAATGAGGGGGTGCTTTTCATTAGGGATGGGCGGCATCCGGTGCTGGAACAAAGCTTGATCGATGAGCGCTTCGTGCCAAACGACGCGCAACTCGACAGCTCGACCCAAATCGGGCTTATCACCGGGCCGAACATGGCCGGTAAGAGCACTTATATCCGCCAGGTGGCGCTGTTGGTTCTGTTGGCGCAGACGGGTTCCTTTATTCCAGCCGCCGAAGCGCGCATTGACCTGGTGGACCGCATTTTCACGCGCATCGGTGCAAGCGATGATTTGGCGCGCGGGCAGTCCACCTTCATGGTGGAAATGTGCGAGACGGCGAACATCCTGAATAACGCGACACCGCGCAGCCTGATCATCCTGGACGAGATTGGCCGTGGCACGAGCACGTTCGACGGTCTGAGCCTGGCCTGGAGCATCGTCGAGCACCTGCACAACCTGGTCGGCGCCAAGACCTTGTTTGCCACCCATTATCACGAACTGACCGAGCTGGCGGCTCGATTGCCGCGGCTGAAGAACTTCAACGTCGCCGTGCGCGAGTGGCACGACCAGATTGTCTTCCTGCGCAAAATTGTCGAGGGTGGCACCGACAAGAGCTACGGCATTCAGGTGGCCCGGTTGGCCGGCGTGCCGAAAAGCATTCTGGAACGGGCAAAAGAGATTCTGCGCAACCTCGAAGAATCCGAACTCACACCGGAAGGCAACGTGCGCCAGGCGACGCGCCGTCAGCAGGACCGCGACAAGCTCAAACAACTGGCGCCGGCACCGCAGATGGATTTGTTTCGGTAAACATCCTTAACCCGCTTCCCATCACTTCAATCCGCCAGCCCAGCCAAGGGAAGCTGGCTCGTTAGCTCTTGCTCCCGACAAAGGCGGGTTGCAACTTCCAAGTCCTTCATTTAAGGTGAGGGGAAGCATGAAAATTACCGAAGCCATGGTCGCGGAGCACAGCATTTTTTTGAGCGTGTTTGACCAGATCGAACGCGTTCTGCCCAGCCTCACCACGCCAGCGGAGGTGAGGATGTTGGCCAATATCGTCGAGGGGCTGCTTGAAGGTCATGCGGAGACGGAAACGAACCTTGCGTACCTGGCGCTGGATCATGTTCTGCAGGACAAAGAGGAACTTCATCGGATGCATCAGGACCATCATGAAATCGACGGACGCCTTAAGAAAGTGCATGCCGCCAGCACCTGCGCTGAAGCACAGCGCATCCTGAAGTCGGCCCTGGTCGCGTCCCGGGAGCACTTCCGGCTCGAAGAAAGGAGCATTTTCCCCCTACTCGAGAAGGTGTTGCACAAGGAAACGCTCACTGAACTGGGAGGCACCTGGTTGCAGCGCTCGGTGGCAGAGGCGAGCACCGCTTAGAGTTTTCGTGAGCCGGGGTGGTCACCTTGGGTGCGTCAATGATGAACCCGCCGTGTGGATGTTCGCAGGGTGGTTTCAAGAAATCGTAGCCGCCGACGGCAGTCGGCGCTGATCTCAGTAATTGAGGACAAGTGCGCCGACGGCCGTCGGCGGCTACGATTTTGCAGGTTCTTGAATCCGCCCTGATGTTCGATTGAGCAGAGCGTTTAAGATGACGCCAGCGATGCTGCCTGCGGTGATGCCGCTGTTTAGCATGATTTGCGTCCAACGAGGAAATTGGTGGTAGAATTTGGGCTCTGCGAGGGTGATCATACCTACGCCAAGGCTGATAGCTATGACCATGATGTTATGGGTGCCCTCAAATTGCACTTTACCCAGTGTTTTGATGCCGTTGGCCATCACCATGCCAAACATGGCGATTCCAGCTCCGCCCAACACGGGCGTAGGAATCGCGGCAATGACAGCCGCCATTTTTGGGAACAGGCCAAGTGCCACTAATATAACGCCAGCAGCAGCGACGACAAAGCGGCTCTTAATTCGAGTCAGGCCCACCAAACCGACGTTTTGGGCAAATGCAGTGTAAGGGAAGCTGTTCAAGATGCCGCCGAGGACGGTGGAAAAGCCATCAGCCCGCAATCCCCGGGTCAAAGCTTCCTGGGTGACGGGTTTGCCGATGATCTCACCTACAGCAATACAGTTTCCGGTCGTCTCGCTCATCGCTACCAGCATTACCAGCACCATGGCGGCAATAGCGGCCACATCGAAGGTGGGCAGGCCAAAGGCAAAGGGCGTTGTTATGCCAACCCAGCCGGCGGTCGATAGCTGGGAAAAGTTGACCATGCCAAGTGGAATGGCAAGGAGAGTGCCGGCAATCAAACCCAGCAGGACGGCAATATTGCTCAAGAAACCAGTGCAATAGCGGTAGAAGACTACCACCAGGCTTAACGTAATCAGCGCAAGCATGATATGCGACCCACTTGCGAAGTCCGCAGCGCTTGGATCGCCTCCGCCCGCCCAGCGCACAGCGACCGGCATCAATGTAAGGCCAATGATGGTGATAATGGTGCCAGTAACAACCGGCGGGAAAAATCGCAATAAACGACTGAAATACGGGCTGATTAGAAAGGTAACAATCCCGGCAACAATAATCGAGCCGTAAATTCCTGTTAGACCCTGCTTCTGGCCAATGAGTATCATGGGCGTAACGGCGGCAAAGGCGACGCCCTGGATAATCGGGATGCGGATGCCAATCTTCCCAATGCCGATGGTCTGAATGAGCGTAGCGATGCCGCAGGTAAACAAGTCAGCACTAATTAGATAGATGAGTTGGCCCTGGGCCAGCCCCAGACCATGGGCAACCATGAGCGGAACCGCCACTGCTCCGGCATACATGGCCAGCACATGCTGCAAACCATAGGCCAGTAGTTTGCCGAACGGCAGCATTTCATCGACCGGATGTGGTTGGTTGGTCATCTCCACGGATGTTCACTCTCTTCTCATGGTTGCTTTGGGCGCTTGGCCATACACAGCCAAGAAATCAAAGAAACACGTTGACGCGTCTCATAACAAGTAATTGCTTTTTGCGCGCCGGCATATACTGTACTCATCGCTGCGCGGGTGATCGCCAGCCTCGGCCTTTTGTTTGATTGCGGTGACGTCGCCCAAGCCCATCGTGAGAATGCCACGCAAATTGTCCTGGGCAAGGGCTGGATGGGCGATCACCATGGCCAAGACCGCCAGCGAGGATATCCAGTTGATTTTGTTCACGCAAAGGAAGGATGGCGCGGCGGGGGTTGAGAGAGCAATCCGAAAGCGTTGGCGGTGGCTGGCCAAACCAGCACTTTCACTCACAGGACACGGTTCGAGGCACGCCCAGAACGGGCGTGCCCGAAAGCGTTTCTGTGAGGGTTTGCTAGCCCTGATGCGGGGCGTGAGCAGGTCACGCCCATTCGTTTGGGCACACGGAGTAGCGTGAAGAAGCATAAAATGAAACCAAAACAATTCACACCCGGTTTTTCTAGTCTGGCAATCATGGTGCTTGCTGTTTTCTCGCTTATGTCGGCGAGGGCGACGCGGCTTCCCGCCGCCACACTCAGCGGCCCTGCGAATGGGGCGACGGGTGTGTCAATAACGCCCACGTTTAGCTGGTCTGTCCAGATGTGTTTTCAGGACAGCCGAACGGGGATGGGAGTCATACCGGATACGGTCCTCGTGGACGACACGAACGTGGCTAAACATGTGGACGCGTCGGGACGATTAAGGCTGGATGTTCTCCCGGGCGAGCACCGTATTTTGGTCAGTGCCAAGGGCTATCAGAACCTTGGGACCCGCCAGACCGTGTTTGCCGGTAACGCTAGCAAAAGCATTATCCTGCTCGATCCTACCAACCCTCCGGCGGAACCGATCGCCGAACCACCAACTGGCGCAATTGGCGAGGTGCCGAGGGCGGCAATCAGGGGATACGTGGTCGATGATGAAACGGGTCAGCCGTTAGCAGGAGCGACGCTAGCGGTGGTGGGGACGAACGACCCCACTGTCACGGATGCACACGGTTTGTTTGCACTCACCGTACCGGTCGGTGATGGCACGCCCATCCCGGAGGATGCTGCTGGAAGATTCTTCGTCAAGAAGGATATGGTCGTTACCAAGGTGGGCTACGGGACGGTGGAGGAACAGAACATTGTTCTGATTGGCGGAGAAACGTATCGGTTTCAGTTTCGTCTCGTTCCCGACGGCGTAACGCGGGTCATCAACGAGCAGGAGCATCGTGGAAATATGCAAGCGACCACATTCGACGGGCGACCGCCCGTGGCGGACGCCGCGGCAGCGAACCCACCTGCGAGTTTGGACACTCTGGTGCGCCAGACGCCGCTGCCTAAGTCCACGCCTTGCACCATCCGCGTGGGCCGGACGAGCTGCTCTTCCCTCCCGGGTGCGTGCAGCACAGTGGTGACCATGAGCATAGAGACCTACGTCAAGCACGTCCTGCCTGCGGAGTGGTTTGCGAGCTGGAATGCCGCGTCCTTGAAGGCTGGTGCAGTGGCGACCCGCAGCTACGGGGCATATTACGTCAATAATCCGATTAGTCCGAGTAGTTCGCCTGCCTACGACATTTGCGATAGCGCCTCCTGCCAAGTATACGGCGACTCGACGGTGGTTTCGACGGATTCGGCTGTCGATAATACTGCTGGAATGTATCTGGTTGACAGATCGGGGAATATCGCCCGAACAGAGTATTCGGCAGAAAACAATGACCTCGCTAATCGTGACACATGTGGAAACTGCTACACACTAAACAAGCCGGGTGACGGTACCTGCCTTAGCGACTCGGTGTGCTGTGGCTCCACCCAGAACGGTCATGGGCGCGGCATGTGCCAATGGGGAAGTCAGCGCTGGGCATTGAACCAAAGTCAGACATACACATGGATTCTTAGCCACTACTATAATGCTTACAGTTACACCTTGCAGACTCTTGGTTGCGGCACTACCGAGACGATCAGCATCCCGGGCAGTCTCAGCGGCGAACCGAATCCCATTCAAAATGTGTCTTATTCATACACGGTGGGGGCATCCACCTCCAGTTTGGGTCACACGGTCGAATACAGCTTTAACTGGGGGGATGGAATTTCCTCTTCGTGGTCAACCTCAACAAGCGCCTCCCATGCTTGGTCAACCACGGGGCAAAAGATTATCATTGTGACGGCGCGATGCCAGACCCACACCGGCATCTCGAACAACAATTCGCCGGGGAATTATGTTACGGTTCAGCCGAGTACTCTTCCAACACCGATACTCGGTGCAACACGTCAAACTAGTAACATGGTTCTCAGTTGGCCGACGAACGCCACAGGATACACATTGCAATCGACAACAAATCTTAGCACGGCAGCAGTTTGGGGTGTTGTTTCGCCTCCGGCAGTCGTTGTGAATGGGCAAAACGTAGTGACCAATCCCATGTCCGGGCCGCGCAAGTTTTATCGGCTGATGCATCCGTAACGGAACATCGCGCCTCAATTGCAAACAATAGCCGCGCTCTTGCGAGCGCGGGAAACGCCCTGTTTTCGGCCACGAACCGCCTGAAAATGCACGAGGTCATGCGGTGACCACTCGGTCCCATCACCGCGCAACAGAGAAGCACGCCGGCAGTCAGCGCTTCAAACGGTAAAACTCAGTTCCCACCGGCATGGGGATGGTAACTGTGTTTAAGCCGTTGGTTGGCACGACCGGCTCTCCCACCGTTGACCAGCCATTGCTCTGGGTCAAATCCGCGTTGTTCTGCAACACATAGCCTGCCGCGTCGGCCGGCCAGGTGAGAAAAAGATTGGCGCCGAAGGACTGAATGGCCAGCGACGCTGCCACCACGATGGGGGGCATCGAGGCAGAGAAAGTCAAGTCGTCGATCGCCAGTCCCTGGCCTTTACCCGCCGCATCCGTCATCTGCCAGACCAGCCACAGGGCGGCGCCCGGCGGCCAGTTCGTTATCGGCAGGTTGCTAATCCCGAGGCTGACCTGGTTGAAGGCGGCTGTCCCATCCACGGGAATGGGGTTGGTGGCGGCGGGATTCGCCGGGAAATTAACGTCCAGACCCGCCAGTGCCGCGGTGAGGTTGGTGGAGAAACTGCCGGTAGCCGTCGGATCGATGCAATAGCCGAACGCCAGGGTCTTGGCTACCGCGGACTGCCGCCACAGTTCGCCCGTGAAGTGCAGGTTCATCTGGGTCAGCGTGTTGGTGCTCTGGTTGATGAATCTGACGCCGAAGGCCGTGCTGCCGCTTGAACTGGTCGCCAGCAGGCCCAACGCGCGGTTCGTGCTGGCGGCCGCACTGTTGGTCAATCCGAAGCTGATAATGCCCCCCGTGCTCTGATCGCCTGCGCTCGCGCCAAGCTGGGCAGCCCCGCTGCCCAAGCCATACCAGCCCGCCAGCGTGTCGGCGAGGCCCACCCCACCGGGAACGGTCGCGCAAGAAGTCACCGGAAACGCGAAGTCCAACGGATTGGCCAATGCATAAGTAACGTGGTCGAGCATAACCGGATTGTTCGCATTAACTGAGTTCGCGCCTGGATTTGGCAGCGAATCAAATGCCTGCGTGTAAACCATTCCAGGATTGGGATAGGCGACCCAGGAAGGCGCGGGAACCACCACCGTCAGTGTCGCGATGTGGCTGTTCGTCGAGCCGGCACCGTTGAAGACCCGAACCTGGTAGTTCCCCTGGTTGGCGGGGCTAACGCACGTCAGCAATAGACTCGAGTTCGTTTGGTTGGTGAGATCCCCGTTATTGAACTGCCATTGATAGTTAAGCGTCTCGCTGCCGCTGGCGGCGACGGTGAAGGTGGCGCTGCCGCTCACCGGGTTGGTCTGGCTTTGGGGTTCCATCGTGATGGACGGCGGAATAAGAATCGAGTTCACCGTCAGCGTCGCGTCGGCACTGGTGGCCGAGGCGTATTGGTTGGTCACGATCACGCGATAAATCCCCTGGTCCGCCGATGTGACGCTGTGCAAGATCAGGCTGGAGTCGTTTGCGCCGTCAATGTGCGCGCCATTTTTCTGCCATTGATACCCGAGCGCAAACGGACTGACCGCGGTGACGGCGAAGGTGACTTCCGCGCCGTTGGTGACCGCTTGGCTTTGGGGGGATGCCACAATCGCCGGGCGCAGGTCAGGGACGAAATCAAGACCCCGAAACCACCGGTTGCTGCCTGCGGTCGCCAGCAGCGTGATGGTCGCAGCCGAGTTGGTGTCCACGATGCAAACCAGCCGATTCGAGACCGCCTCACCCGTCGTGGCATAGATGATGGGCGCAACACCGCTGAAGTCCACCGCCACACCGAAGGCGCCGGCCCCCGTCGCAAACGTGTAGGCCAGACCCCAGGTGCCAGCGTTATTCACCCACTTCTGGATCCCGCCAGCCGAATTACGCTGGTCGGCCACGTACGCTATCGTCAGGGAAGAATTAATGTCGAAACCGGCTGGCTGGCTGCTGCTGCCAGTGGCGAAGAGGATATTGGTCGGCGTCGGCGTGGTGGGAAGTCCGCCGCCGCGAAAGTTGTATAGCCCGATCGTGCCCTTCTGGGTCGCAAAATAAAGGTTGCCGTTGATGATCTTGATTCCGGTGGTATTGCCGCCGACGTTGGTTTGGACCAGCACAGGGGCTGCTGGGGGATTGAAGTAGTAGGCCCCATTGGGGGTGCCCGCGGTCCAGAAGTTGTTCGTGCCATCGGTGGCAGCTCCGCGAGCATTGTTGGCGCTGTACACCGTAGTGCTGGTCTGGGCCAGTGTGTAATTCCCGAAGGCATCAATCGTGCCGACCCCGCGGGGCACGGCCGCTCCCGTCTGGTTGGCGAGCGAACCGGATATGGCGCCCCGGTTCGTATGATACCCAATGAAGGTCAACACCGTGCGGTCCAATGAACGGCTCATGCCCCCCTCGGAACCGGCCGTCCCGCTCAGCAGCAGCGCACTGGTGCCCGCATCAGGGATCGTCGCGCTCGTCATCAGCGAACCGTTGGTCGTATATTGGTCCAGGAACAGGCTGTTGCCGCTGTTGGTCAGCGTTTGGGTGCCGTCTCCCAGCCGCAGCACCGCCAGGTTGCCCGCAGTGAAGGACTGGGCATGGGTGATTAAGCCGAAACACAACGCCAAACAACCGCCAACGACCCGGTGAATCAGAATCTTCATAATTGGAATCTTTCTACACTCAAAACCGATAGCAGGAAATTGGTTCATGGCGCGCCCGCTCTACATTACGCTGCGCGGGTAAGAGAGAATTGGTTTTTGTTCTCGGTCATTGGAATATTACCCTGCGAGACAGGGCCAAAGCTGTCAATAGGCTATTTTCTGGCGAAAAAGGGTTCTACTGGGTGATCTGGCGCCACGTTTCAAGCATTTCCATGGCCTCCTCCCGGTTGCGGGGCGGCACGGTCGCACGCAAGATGACTCGCGCCCCGGTTGCGCGCACGAGCGTTCCGATTCGGTGGGCGTAGGTCACCGCGTTCTCGCCCTCGACCGCCGGCAGTCGGCTATACAGGACGGTGGCAGAGTCGGCACAGCGCTCGAGCAACCACCGCGGGTCGTACTTTTCGGGATTGCCCAGGTCAATGGCCCGAACGAGCTTGCAGGCGCAAAGCCGTTCGAAAAATGGACGATGCAATCCGCAGAAATGGGCGAATCCGCCATCGAACGGGGCGAGAGACCGTTCGACGCAAGGCATAACAAAGCGATCGATCATTGCCGGCGAGAGCAATGTCGCGGTGTCTTCGGCGATCCGCACGCCACCGTGAGGGAAATAGACCCCTTGGGCGGTGCCGTGTCCGTGGATCATGCTGGTGGCAGGTTCGCCCATCATTTCTTTGACCTGGCGAGTGACCCGGAGGTAGAGGTCCAGGCAGATTTCCAGGAGTTCATGGACCCAACCCTGTTCAGTATCCTCACCCGCCATGGCCACGAAAATCGTATCGCCGTAGAGCAGGTGTGCCACGTCGAAGACGCCCTGCGTGTCCGGGTGGTAGGGAGCGATCATTCTCTCTGCTCGCTCCTTGTGCAGGCGGTAAAATGCCTGGGCGCGAAGCACCAGTTCGGCTGTTTCCACGTCAACGCAGCGGGCGGCACGAATGGCGTCCACCCCCAGCGGCTCTCCGGGCCAGGGCATTTGGTCAGCGTGGATATGATAACCCTGCCCGGCGACTGACGGAACAAAGACCACCCCAAAATTGGGTCGAACTGTTGGGATTCCGTCGGTGGGCCAGTCAACCACAGCCCGTGCCCGGCGCACCTCAGCTTCCCACATGAGTTCGGGGTCGGCAAAGCGCCGGTCATAATCCGTCGTATCGTAAAGCGGGCCGGATTCCGTCGGGACGAGCAGCAGCGATGGGCCTTTGCCTTCCCAAAATCGCCGGTGTCTTTCAATTTTTTCCATCGGACTTCCTTGGTCAACGGTTTAGTCGGCAGCCAGCGCCAACGTCAATCGAGCAATGTCTGCGCGATGACGCTGGTAGGTTTCCACATCGGTCCACGTGTGGCCGAGGAGACGATCGCCCTGCCGGAGGAAGTCGCGGCTTTCGGTGAAGGTTTCATCCGAAAGTTCCATAACATCGCGCAGCGCGATGCGCAGCGTTTCCTCTGCCTGCTGAACCAGGCCGCCCTTCGTGGCGGTTTGGCGATGGCGTTTGATTTGGTTTTCGAGCAGAGCGATGGCGGACACATCTTCCAATCCATCGCGCGCGGCTTCCCAGCGCACGCTTGGCACCGGGAGTTTGCCGGGATAAACCAGCGCGTATTCGTCGTTGATGGTTTTTCCTGGGAGCCAATGGTCCACCTCGGTGGTGCTATGCGTCCAGAAGCCGATTCCGCTCAGCCCGAAGAACTTCGCGCGCCACGCATTGGCCCGGTTGTAACGCAGCGGCGAAAGGGATTTGACCTGCGAGACACATTCGTAAGACCAGACGGTCTTCGAGTTCATAATGCGTTTCATGCGCGGGTCGCCGGAAAGCAGGCCGGTGACCAACCGCATGTTCGGCGCCCAGACATCCACCAGAGGCTCGATGCGATCGAGGTCCTTCCAGGACAAACCGGGGACGGGATCGGTATAAGTCCGCAGCTTCGCATCGGCTTCGCGAAAAAGGTCGCCGGCCTCGATCAGGACCGCAATATTCGCTCCGTAATCCAGGCCCGGCTCATCGAGCAGGTAGAACGCGTAATCCTCGTAACCCCAGCCTCGCTCGCGCAGGTGATCGCGGAAGGCATGGAGGTAGGCGATTTCCGTTGGGCGCTTTTCCACGTCGGCTTTCTTAACTCCGAACTCAATCGGCGGGTGGCCCAGATGGAACAGAATCTTGCCGCGGCCCTGCAACCGGTCCAATTCGGCATCGAGCGGGGACCAATCGATCGTGAGATGACCGGCGGCATCTGCGCGGCCCGGCGGGATGGTTGAGCGGGGAAACACGTTCACACCGTGCCGCGCCATGTCATCGAGCACATCTTTGCTTCGGGCGGGAAACCACCGGTTCGGCACATAGTCCCACGTACACAGGATCAGCGGCGGCTCTTTGGGCAGACGCAAGTTCAGAACTTCGATTGCCAGCGGCAGATCCAGCCTGGCTGCCTCGTTATGCAACGGGGCGATCGTGATGCGGCCCCGGTAGTTTCCCGGGGCCGCTCCGCGGGCATCCACGCTGACCCAGAATTTTACCGAGCGGTGCGGAGGAATCGTCATCAAGCCGGCGTCATTGATCTCTGGCAGCGCATCCGGCGCACGCTCGCCGTTCACAGTGCCTGTGGGCACCACTTCCCGCAAAGCAACCGTTCCACCAAAAACCGCGCCATCATTGCTCACCAGGTTGGTCAGCGTCACCCTGACCCGAACGCTGTCATCTCGCGTCGAAGCAACAATGAACGCTCCCTGGCCGGCTTCGTCCAGATAGAGGTTCCGCAGAGCTACTTCCGGTTCGTGGGGCGACTGAGTCTCGTTGGTGCAGGGGGCGAGTCGTGTTTCGGCAAAAGCGCCGTAGGGTTGAGTGGGCCAGGCGCGGAGCAATCCCGGAGGCGCTGGCTCGGGTTCGCTACGCGGGGGCGGAGGAAGCTGCCAGGTCTTTTCGTCCAGCATACGTCCAGCCACATCCTGCGCGGTAGCTCGCAGCGACCAGGCACCCGTCCGAACCAGTTCCGGCAACGGCATTTCAAATGCCGATCTCGCGGTCAGACTGCCCATGATCCGGGTCCAACCGTTGCTATCGGTCATTGACACCTTCACATTGATTAACGCGCCGCGCGGGTTTTGCACCCGAACCGACGCGCCTTCGGGCTCTTCCCCGTCTGAAGCGCGATGCAGGCTTACCTGTTGCGGTTCGCTGGTTTTTCCGTAAGGCGATTTTGGCGCGCCGGACCGCAGGCGATAGGCCAGCAGGGTAGTGGTCGTTACCAGGAGGTCCGTGCGTCCGCTGGACGAATCCAGGATTGGGGTCAGGGCCGAAGGCATGATGCCGGACAAGCGAACATCGTCCGTCAGACCGCCATTCTCGTCGAACGCATAGACGTGTTGGTGGAAGGTCGGAATAAATATCTCCCGGGAGCCGTTGCCGCCTGCGGCCAATACCACCGGTGCCGCCCGGGTTTTGGCGCGGAACAGGCGAGTCCAGACGCAGTGGCCTGCGACATCGATGGCGTGCAGGTTGCCCCACTCGCCGGTGCAGAGAATCAGCGGCGTCGAATTGCTGCGCGGCAGAGTGACGATGCTGAAGTTCAGAGGGTCGCCCGTGGGGCACTCCCACAACCGCTCCCCCTCTTCGCTAAGGCTGAACAGCGACCCTGAAGCCGTTCCGCACAACAACATGGTCCGCCCGGGCAATAAGAGAACCTCCGGCCGCGTCCGGATTTCATTTCCCAAATCGCGACGCCACTCCACTCGGCCGGCGGCGTCGAGTCGCATTAGAGTCGAGCCGGCGGCAACCAGGAGGCCCGATTCCCCCGAGTTTCGGAAGATTTGCTGCGGCGGCGCCTTGATCGGTCCTGCGCCCAAAGCGTTGGTCCAGATGACGTTGCCAATCCCTGTGAGGCAGGTGATGGTCCCCGACCCATCGCCGAAGGCGAACGCCGGCCCCGCGGCGGAGACCAATCGCCCTGGCGTCGCGCGGCCCCAGCCGGTTTCACCCGGCAGTTGGTGCTGCCAAAGCACCTGAAACTTCCGGTCCAGGCCGGCCACCAATCCTTCGACACTCGCCGCCAGCAACAGGGCGTTCCCGGACCCATCAACGAGCGTTGGTGCGGTGGTCCAGCGCCCCTTGGGCAACTGCCCAACGAGGCCATCCTGTCCTGAGCCGATCGCGGCGCCGTCTGGCGTCCACAGCAACAGTTGGCCGCCGCGGTTGAGGATGAGGATTTCCGTTTTTCCGGCAGGCGAGAACGTCGTCACCAGGGGCGAGGCTTCCACCGGCCACTGTCCGGCCATGCGCGTCCACTGAATTTCCATTGCGCGGCCAAAGCCCGGCATGATGGCAGCGGCCATTAAAAGACAAGAGACGGCTTCAAGCAACGGCACCACTCCGGTTCTTCTTACGGACATTTGCCGGTTGGACGTGAGGCAAGCTGAGATTTGCATGTATAACAGCAGTCCACCAAACTGGGATCTGCCCGGAACCCAATGTGCGGGCGGGAGAATCCTTTGGCAATGAAAAGTCACATTGCGAGAGACGCGCGCGGGCGCTTAACGACACCAAAGCCGTGGTCTGCGGTTTTGCATCAAATTGTCTCGGCTTCGTGATCGGGGGCAACGATGATGGGCAAGGATTTGAGGGCGATTGAAGGGTCTGCCGTTATCGCCGGCTGTTACAACTTGGCCGGAGCAGCCCCGCAGGTGACCAGGAGATGTGCCGTGGCGAAAACACTTTTTGAAGCGATTGGATACGCGCTTGGCCAGAAGGCCGCGCAGGCCAGGAACGCCTTCGACCTCGTGGGAGGAACGGAGGAAGACTCTTTGCGGGCCGAAATACGTCTGGGCCGCGACATGGCGGCGGCGTTGCTGGGGCGAGTGCCCCTGGCCGAGGAGAATGATGCCATCAGATTTGCGGCCCAAATTGGGCGCTGGCTGGCGGGGAACGTGAAGGAGAGGAAGCTGCCATTCATTGTCCGGGTCACGGCGGAGCGGGAGCCGAATGCGCTTGCCCTGCCGGGCGGACCTATTTTCGTGAGTTGGCCGTTGTTGGAAATGTGCCAGGGGCAGCGGGACGAGATCGCATTCGTGCTCGGCCATGAGATGGCGCATATCGTGCGGCAGCACCCCCTCAAACGGATCGTCAAAGACGCCGCGCTTTCTCTGCTGCTGCGCCAATCCTCGGGCAGGCGCGCCGCCAGCGCCTGGCTGAGCAAGGCGGGGCACCAACTGCTGGGCTGTGCCTACTCCAGAGACGATGAATTGGAGGCGGATGTCTTCGCCGCGGCTCTGATCGGAACCGCTGGCGGGGACGCATTGGCAGGGGAGCGACTGCTCGAGAAACTTGCTCAAGAGACCTCCGTGCAGAGTGTCGGCATCGCGGGAGATTACTTGACCACCCACCCGCCGCTCATGGAGCGAGTCGCTAATCTGCGTGCCAGGAGGCGGGGTTGAACCGCCCCGTCCTCGGCGCTTCTGCGGCTCAAACCAACGGTGAAAGCCCTGTATCCGCCCGACAGCCTCCATCTGCAAGCCGCACAGGGCTGGCGCGCTGGACATCGCCGCTCCTTGGCTGTGGGCCGCTTACCTCCTAAGAATTACTTTTGTTTACTTTTTCTGAAGCCAATCCTATTCTCCGCCCGTGGCTAAGCAGAATTTCCAGTTGCTGGTTTGCCAGCGATTCAGTTGCCCGACTTCGGAGTATGAAGAAAGGGTGTTCAGGAAGTGTTTGTATTGGCACGCGAGATTGCTGGCCCCGGTGGTGCGGCGGCTGATGCCGGATTTTTTCGGGGAAGATTTCAAGTTCATCCGGCATTTGGGCGCATCAACTGGTTTACGGGAAACCCGTGTCGATCTGCTGAATTTCCGGGACACGAACCTGGGGAAACCGAGTTTTTGGCGCACCGGCTTGAGAATCCGTGTATCAGGCCGAAAAGCGAGAAGATTGGCGCAGCGCCTGTTCGCCGCCCAAAAAGAAGCTAACTTGCCAACCCATTCACCACCCGGCCTTGCGGGCGGAGGGCCAGCGGTGGAGTCGGAGACTCCGTGAACCGGCAGGTCGGAGACCTGCCCCACGCCCTGTCTGGCAATCCAGGCGCGTGGATTGTCATCGAGCCCGGCGCAGAACCTGTTTTCCGCGCGCGATTGGCTCTCAAGGCTTCGGTGGAGAATACGCCATCCCATGCGCCTCAGCCACCGCTTTGTGGGCGACTTTGCCATCCATAACGTTGATGCCGCTCAGGAGGGCGGGCTGCTGCTGGCAGGCTTCGGCGAGCCCGTGATCCGCCAGCAGCTCGAGGTAACGGTAAGTGACGTTCGTCAATGCCTGGGTTGCCGTCCGCGCGAAGGCGCCGGGCATGTTGGCCACGCAGTAGTGGGTGACGCCTTCCTCGACGAAAACGGGATGGTCGTGCGTCGTTGGGCGCGACGTCTCAGCGCAGCCACCCTGGTCAATCGCGATGTCCACGAGCACGCTACCCGGTCGCATCCGCTGAAGCATGTCGCGGCGAATCAGCTTGGGCGCTTTAGCCCCGGGGACCAGCACTGCGCCAATGAGCAAATCCACCGCGGGCAACAGCTCGAGCAAATGGGCTTCGTTCGAGTAAAGCGTATGCGCCGTGTGCAACGTGATGTCCAGGAACCGCATCCGTTCCAAGTCCACCTCCAGGATGGTCACATCCGCCCCCATGCCCTGGGCCATGCGCGCGGCGTTGATGCCGGAAGACCCGCCACCGAGCACGACGACCTTGCCCGGCAGCACGCCCGGCACGCCGCCGAGCAGGACGCCGCTGCCGCCGTTGTGTTTGGCCAGAAAATAGCCTCCCACCAGGATCGACATGCGCCCGGCGATTTCGCTCATCGGCTCCAACAAGGGGAGCCGCCGATTGACTTCGATGGTTTCGTATGCCAGACCCGTCACCCGCGATTGAACCAGCGCTTCTGTCAGAGAGCGGCTTGCGGCAAGGTGGAGGTAGGTGAACAGGATCTGGCCGGGCATCAGCAGACCATATTCCGATGGCAGCGGCTCCTTG
>Ga0194053_10000340_pt1 | contig 35973 bp, 30 predicted proteins | sample SepL228m_MetaG_FD_161684 | JGI IMG/M metagenome (GOLD analysis project Ga0194053, IMG submission 161684) | Anoxic zone freshwater microbial communities from boreal shield lake in IISD Experimental Lakes Area, Ontario, Canada - Sep2016-L227-8m | ecosystem: Environmental > Aquatic > Freshwater >... | reverse complement strand
GCATGTGTATTTCACCGAGACCGGCGAGCCGCTCCCGCGTGAGCGAGTGCCGAACACCCCGCTGCTTGGAGTGTGTCGTGGCGTAGCGATTTACCTGCTCTACAACGGCATTCTCGGCGACAAGAGCACGAACGGCGGCAACGTGTTGACCCGCGCGGTTCTTTCCAAACTGCCAAAGTTCGACGGGCAGAAGGTCATCTACTGCGCAGGCTGCCTGCTTGGAACGGATCGCCGGAATGCCGAGCGAATCGTGATCCGCCAAACCCCCTACGAAATCAAGGTGTCATGATCCAACTGAAGGACTACCAACAGCGGGTGCTGAAAAGCCTGCGGACTTTCTTGAAACGCACGGCGCAATCACGGCATCCAGCGGATGCGTTCCGGGAGGTGACGGAAACGGTGTATGGAGAGCCATTGACCTACATACCCGCCACGGCTGCTGGCCTGCCATCCGAAATGCCGTATGTGTGCCTGCGCGTGCCGACCGGCGGCGGCAAGACGCTATTGGCCTGCCATGCGGTAGGGATCTCCCAAACAGAGCTTCTACGGGCCGAGCACAGCGTGGTTCTCTGGCTGGTGCCGAGCAATACGATTCTTGAACAGACCGCCGACGCATTGCGCGATGTCCAGCATCCCTACCGCCGGGCGCTGGAGTTGGAATGCGCTGGACCGGTCGAGGTGTTGCGGATTGATGAGGCATTGAACCTGACCCGTGCCCGCGTGGAGGGCTCAACCGTGGTCATCGTGGCGACGATGCAGAGTTTCCGTGTCGAAGATACCACCGGCCGCAAGGTCTATGCGCAGAGCAGTCCGTTTCAGGAGCATTTTCTCAACCTGACTCCGCAGGAACGGGCGAGGCTTTTCGAGGGGCCAGACAAGAAGCCGGTTTACAGTCTGGTGAACATGCTGAGGCTTCGCCGACCGATCGTGATTGTGGACGAGGCGCACAACGCCCGCACCGATCTTTCCTTTGCCACGCTGGGAAATCTGCTGCCGTCGTGCATCATTGAGTTTACCGCGACGCCCGCCACGACAAAGCACCCGTCGAATGTTCTGCACCGGGTTTCTGCCGCCGAACTCAAAGCCGCCGACATGGTGAAACTGCCGCTGCGGGTTTTCGCCCGCGATCCGAGCCAGCGGGAGCAACTGCTCAGCGAGGCGCTTTCGCTGCGGGCCGATCTGGAAAAACTCGCGGCCATAGAGGGGCAGCACACGGGAGAGTATCTCCGGCCCATCCTGCTCATCCAGGCGGTGAGGGTGGATGATTGCAAAGACCTCAAGGCCCGACTGGTGGCCGAATTCGGCTTGAGCGAGCCGGAGATAAAAATTTCCGTTGGCAACCTTGATGAGCTCGAATCCATCAAGGACATCCGCGCGGCCAACTGCCCGGTGCGTGTCATCATCACCGTGCAAAAACTCCGGGAAGGTTGGGATTGTCCGTTCGCGTATGTCCTGTGCAGTCTGCGTGAGACGCGGAGCGCCACCGCCATCGAGCAGATTGTCGGTCGCATTCTCCGGCTCCCCGGTGCCACTCCGAAACAGCATCCGGATCTCAACTGCGCCTTTGCCTTCTCTGTCTCCGACTCGATGCCAGAAGTTCTGAACGAGCTGCGGCAGGCGTTGGAGAGCAATGGATTCACGCCCGCAGAGGCCGAACGCATCGTTCTGCCAGGCGGACAATCAACGCTGGGACTCGGAGTTCAGCCGCAGACGGTGACCGTCAATCCGGTCACGGAGATGGATGCCACCGTGGCCCGCGTGCAAAGCGAAGCTCTCGCAGGAAAAATCCGGATCAATGTGGAGAAAGGCGAGATCACGGTCTTCGTGCCGCTTACAAAGGAGGAAACTGAAATGGCCGAGAGCGTGGCAAAAACGCCCGAGGCCAAAACCAAGATCCGACAGGCAGTGCAGAAGGTGATTGAGAGCGAGAAGGCAATGGGCGGAACCGGGGCGACTCGCATCGCGAGCGGATACGAGCAACAACTCGATTTCATCGTTCCGCTTCTCTGTGTGAAAGAGGACGGCGAGTTATTTGAATTTGAGAGCACGTTCCTCCTCGAACATCCGTGGAAACTGAGCGCAAAGGACGCGACGCTTCCCGCTCATTACAATCCGCTCCAACGGCCAGTTGGAACTCTGGGGATGATTGATGTCGGGGCCAAGGGCACAGTCGAAGGGGTGACCGTCGCTCGCGATGAGACCGAGGATTTCATCGCCACGCTCCATCAGCAGACTCTACAACTCGGCGGAGAAAGCCATTGGTCGCTCGAATCCTTGGTGGCCTGGATAGACGCCCGCATCCCCCACGATGACATACCCATGGGAGAAGCTGCGGAGTTTCTGCGAAAAGTCATCCGGGGCCTCATGGCACAACACGGGTTGCAGGATGTGGATACTCTCGCTCTGGACCGCTTTCGCTTACATGACGAGGTCGAGGAACTGATCCAAGCTCATCGTATTCACGAGAGGGAATCCGCTTTCAAAACCTGGCTTCTTCCAGAATCCGCTCTCTCGGTGAGCGATGAGCGTGCGCTGAACTTCAAAACGACCAGCTATGATCCGAGCTGGCTTTACGAGGGGGGGCACCAATTCAAAAAACACTACTTTGGGCAGAAGCCCGGCGAACTCCGCGAGAAGAAATCCGACGGCAAGCTGACGGAGGAATTCCAATGTGCCTGCTACCTCGATGCGCTTCCCGCCGTGCGCTGGTGGGTCCGCAACCTGTCTCAGAAGAGCGGGTCATTCCGCCTTCAAACCTCCAAACAGTGGTTTTTCCCCGATTTCATTTGTCAGCTTACAGATGGTCGGATCATGGCCGTGGAATACAAAGGCAAACACCTATGGTCTGACGCCGAAGAAAAACGCGCCGTAGGTGCCGTGTGGGAGGCCCGGAGCAAGGGGCGATGCATTTTCGTGATGCCGACGGAAGGGCAGTTCGGAGTGATTGCGGCGAAGGTGGGGAATTAGTGCATTTGCAGCAGCTATTTACCTCTTCTTCATTGTCTCAAACATTGTCCTTCATGGACGAATAACGTCGCCTTTCATTGGTATATCACGCAGGCATGCGAGCTGTCGCCTCCAGACGTTTCCTCTCGTCCGGTTGACGGTATTCGCCCAGAGTCGTATTCGTGTCCATGCAGAACGCCATTGCGGTCATCAGCGACATCCACTCGAATTTCGAGGCACTGACGGCTGTTCTTGACGATGCGCGGGAGCAGGCGATTCAGCAGATTGTCTGCCTGGGAGATATCGTGGGCTACGCTTCAAGCGTGCAGTCCTGTATGCGAGCTGTTCGTGAGCTCGGGTGCCCGGTGCTTCTGGGGAATCACGATGAGGCGGCCTGCCTGCCGGCGCCGCCCCCGGATTTTAACGATACGGCCACCGCAGGCGTCGTGTTTGCCGCTGCCCGGCTCAGTGAATCAGATCGGGCGTGGATCGCAGCCTTGCCCCGAACTCTGGCCATCGAGGGGGTTGTTTTTACCCATGGCTCTCTGGCGAGTTCGTTCGGGTGGCCCTACATCATCACCCCCGAGGACGCCCGCAGGCACTTTGCCAATCAACCCTCGCACCTCGCGTTCTGTGGCCATACCCACAAGCCGATGCTCTGGTGGCAGGAATCACCCGGCGGACAAGTCACCCAGCGGACAGGGAAAGACATCATGCCCCTGCCACAAGGTGGAAAAGTTCTCGTGAATGTGGGCGCGGTCGGGCAGCCCCGCGACGGGGATACCCGTGCCTGCTACGTGATCTACCGGCCAGAGCAGGCCACCGTCGAGTTTCGCCGCGTCGAATACGACATCAAGCGAACCAAAAGAAAAATCATCCGTGCCGACCTCCCCCGCTTCACCGCCCAGCGGCTTTCGCTTGGCAGATAAATTGAACCGCCGCCCGGATTCTGGTATCTCCGGGCACATGGACGCCGAAATCGCCAAACTCCTGCCGCTGGCCCGGCACATCGCCCGCGATTTCTCGAACATCCCCGGCCTCGACCTTCCGGAGATTGAAATTCAGGCACAGGAGGCGCTGGCTGCGGCTGGCCGCCAGTTCGATCCATCCAAGGGCGACTTCACCGCCTACGCCTCCCAAGCCGTCCGCAATGCCCTCCGCAGTCTCTACGAAAAGCAGGTTCGGCATCACCATCACCACGCATACGTGTTGGATCAACCGGGCGGCATGCAGTCCACCCAGACGGATCTGGTTCAGAACACCCCAGACAAAAAGCAGGAATCGGTGGCCACTCAGGTCAACCGGGCGGAATCCATCGCGGCCCTCCAGCGGGCGATGACTCAGATGCCGGAACGCTACCGCGTCGTTCTCACCGCCATCGGGCAAGGCCTCAGCTATTCGGAAATCGGCGACCAGCTCGGCATGACGAAGCAGGGCGTTCACAAAATTGCTGCTGCCGCCTTGCAGTCGCTCCGCGAACACCTCGAATCCCAGGGCTTCGGCGGACTCGATTCCGTGGGACTACTGAAGTCGTTCCGGCAGGAGTAAATTTCCCTCTGGTTGACGCTTTCCTCGCTGAACCGTAGAACATCGGTATGGCCGTCAAGCTCTCCGTCACCAAAGGCCCAGCCAAGGGGAAGGTCTTCACTTTCACGGAACACGACACGTTCCTTTTCGGTCGCATTCCGGACTGCCACGCCACGTTCCCGGACGACACACAGGTTTCCCGGCACCATTTCATCTTGGAAGCCTGCCCACCGAAGGCATCGCTCCGCGACCTCGGTAGCCTGAACGGCACCTACGTCAACGGAAAGAAATGCGGCGGGCGAAAGAAAGACGAAACCCCGGAAGAGGGAGCGAAGCATCAATTCCCGGTCGTCGATCTCAAAGATGGGGACATAATCACCGTCGGCCAGACGGATCTTTCCGTCACGATTGAAAAAGGGGCTGCCCACCCTGCCGTCCAAGCGGGGATGAAACCCGGCGAACTTTCGGAGTTGTCACCAGACCAGTTGTTCCAACTTGTCTTCGGGGGAGAGAAAAATCCGGGGTTGCTTGAAATCCCAGGATTCGTCGCTGAAAGGGAACTCGGTCGCGGCGGCTTCGGGGCGGTTTACCAGGCCCGCAGAAAAAAAGACGGGGCTCAGGTCGCCGTCAAGGTCATGCTCTCGCAGGCGGACGCAACGGAGGATGCCGTCCAACGGTTCAAACGCGAAATGGAGGTCAACCGCCAGCTCGACCATCCGAATATCGTCCGGTTCATCGAAAGCGGATCTCACAAAGGCGCCTTCTACTTCGTCATGGAACTTTGCGATGGCGGTTCGCTCATGGATCTCTACAACAAAAATCGCGGCCCACTCACCCCGGAGCAGTTGATGCCGCACGCACTGAAAGCCCTCGAAGGGCTCGCATACGCCCACAGCAAGGGATTTGTCCACCGCGACATCAAACCCGGCAACATCATCATTCACAAAGGAACTGCCCGTGTCGCGGATTTTGGGATGTCAAAGAGCTTCCAGATGGCCGGCCTCAGCGGGATGAGCATGACCGGAAAGACCGCTGGCACCCCAGTCTTCATGCCACCAGAGCAAATCATCAACTTCAAATACGTAAAACCCGTCAGCGATGTGTATAGCATGGGGGCAACGATGTATTTCCTGCTAACCGGGGCATTTCCATTCGACTTTCTCGCCAAGCGCGACCCGATGGATGTTATTTTGAACGATGATGTGGTTCCGATTCGAGACCGGTGCGGCTCCATTCCAAAAAAACTCGCAACTATCATAGACAGGGCAGTCACGATAAAAGATAAAAAGCGATACCAGAATGCCGGGGAGTTCCTAAGAACGCTCGATTAAACAGACGTGCCTATGATCACAACACGCCAAAACGCCGAAGCAACCACTACCCTATGTGACGCACGAACGATAAACAACGGGAATCCAGAAACGTTTCCTGCCGCTTGGAAGGTGGGTGATGTAATAGTTGATAAATACGACGTTAGAAACATTTTTACCAGCGGAGGGATGGGTTTAGTCTACCATGTGCATGACCGTGATTGGAACATTGATTTAGTCATTAAGACTGCTAGAAAAGAGTTTTTTCAGACGCAACGACAGATTCAACTCTTCGAAAAAGAAGCGGAGACATGGGTTGATCTCGGATTACACCCTCACACGGTAAGTTGTTTCTACGTTCGGCGACTTGGAGAAATGCCATGCATATTTGCAGAGTATATAGATGGAGGAACACTTGAGGAGTATATTTCCAGCAAGCAGCTATATGCCGGTTCGCAGTCTGATGTTGCGCTAAATATTCTTGATATAGCGATACAAATAGCACGCGGCATTATATTTGCTCACAAGCGCAACCTAATTCACCAGGATATAAAGCCGCTAAATATTCTTTTATCAAAGGATGGCACCGCTAAAGTAAGTGACTTTGGTTTAGCAAATGCTAGGCAACATATAGCTGAAACAAATAACGTTCTAACGACAAGCAAACAGTCCCTTAACTTAGGAAATCGCGCTTTTCTAACTCCGGCATATGCATCCCCTGAGCAACTTAATGGAGAACGGTTAACTAAGCATACGGATGTCTGGAGTTTTGCGGCAACGATAGTGCAAATGTTGAAAGGAGAAGTTGATTGGGCGGACGCCCGTGCGCTTCCGCACGTTTTGCGCGATCTTTATGCCTCAAAAAACAATGATCGCTTGGGTGATCTGTTAGCTCGTTGCCTTCAGCCTGTCGTAGCAAAAAGAGAGTCCGATCTTAAAACAATAGAACATGAGCTAATTGAAATATATGAAGCAATTGCAAATAAGGAATACAATCGGATAACCCCAGCAGATGTCTCGCTGGATATAGGAACACTAAACAACAAAGCAATTGCGCACAGCGAGCTAAAACAATATGCAAAAGCAGAAGAGGCATTTCAACATGGATTAGAGCTTTGTCCAACCAATATTGAGTTAGTATTTAACTCGAATATGTTTTTATGGAGAAATGGAGATATTTCTGACAGGGAAGCAGCTAACAGCCTCAACTTGCTAAAGCCATTTTATGAGTCGAACTGGATTTGGCACTATTGCATGGCTTTAATCTACATAGAATCGCTAGATTCAGATTATTGGGCATACATTGAAAGCGGTCTATTATTAGACCCCGGTAATAAATTGTTAAACGCTCTAAAAGATACACCTTATGAAACAATTTGGCTTTGTGCCATGGAAGATGAAGCTTCATATAAAAAGCGCTTCTCCCAAGGTAATATATCCACACCCCGCTATTCAGCGATTGTGTCTGCAGGGGCAATCAGTATAAATAACACCTCAACTGGCGCAAAAGTTCTTAACTGTGAGTTTGTAAATGAAGTTACCGATTTTCAAGTGTCTGATAATTTCCAGACGATATGCGGCATCAGCAACAAAAATACAATTATTTGCTGGGATCCCAAGCATGGCAAGGTAATTGCAAGAAAGCAACTGAATCAAAAATGGGAGGCACATTTGTCTCTAGCTCCAAATGGAGTCTATGGGTTAATCACATATTCTACACCGTCATTATTCCCACCTGATTCTGACGAATATAGAGATACACATATCATTAAGCTGCCATTGTGTGAAGAAGCGGGCAGCTTAAAAGGATCTAATCCAGTTATTTCTGATTGCGGGCAAATGGCAATAACAATGAGACTTAGCCAGGTCTATTTATGGAATATCCAGAAAAAGCGCTGTATTAGCACTATTACAACGAATGCTATTATAAACGATCTCAAGTTAAGTTGCGCCGCGAATCAAGTTGGGATTAAATGTTTAGAAAACTGCTATGTTTATGACATAAGTAGTTTTCTAAATTACAATGAACCGCCGCATTCATATATATTTTGCAAAACGCACACGTTTGACGCAGTTGCTCGATATCAGAAAGCCATCAATAGTCTAATTGCGAAAAGCGAAACGCTTTACGAAAGTGGAGACTATAAATCGGCAATGGCCATTTGCGCCCAAGCGATAGGCGGCAATCAGATTCCTAACCTAACTCAAATTAGAGATCAAGTATTTAAAATTGCTTATAAGGCTGGTTTTAGCAAAACCACCTTTCGAGCATTATATCGAAATAGCTGTCGCTTTTTAAACGGTTCGTCAGCAGGAAATATTGCAGTTGTGGAAAATGGCGCGAGTCTGCTTGCTTTGCAAGGTGGCTATCTTTCTAAAAGAGACGCTAACAAATTAACTATTGTTAAGCAAAGTGCATTTGATGCACATCAGTGGTGGCTTTACACTTTTGACAGGAGTAATTGCGTGATAGACGCTAATGATTGGAGTTTTGCTCTGCGTTCACTTGCAGATTTAAATACTAAACACTATATCAAACATGATTTCCAATTCAGAGCTTTTGGTGCATTTGATCAAGGCAATATTGTTTTAGGAACAATTCTAACTAAAATGGCAGACGGTAAAATCGATTGCACATTACTATGTCTGTGTGCAAGAGATGGGAGCGTTAAATATAAGAGGCCGCTTTTTTCTAATATAAAGAATTATAGTCCACATTTTGTTGATGCGCGTATTGGCGCGATTAATGATACCATGGCAAGCATTGTAACAGAAGAATGTGACGTGTTCATCATTGATGCATTGACTGGAACAGAGCTTTGTTGTTTTTCTGGTGGATTGTCGACTGATGGCGTTTCTCATGTTGAGATCGTTCAAAGTGAAAACAAGATTACTGTTGTCTTTGCGCTTCAAGATGAGACTCCATTGTTCTATTCGTTAACTGTCACTATACCTGCACTCCGTTTGTTATCTTGGAAACCGAAACTTACCGCCTACGGTTACTATTTACCATCTCCATATGGTAAATTGCCCAGATCAAAGACACTATATCGTGACGATGTTTCTAAATTCTGCATTTCAAGTGATCATAAAACCATTGCTGTTGCGTTAGAAAGCGGGAACATTGATTTGTTACAATGGAATCTCGATATGGAACTTAAACATGTTATTCGTTTTTATGCACATGAGCATGGCGTTCAGGACATTCATTTTTCACCCGACGATAAGTATCTGTATTCATGTGGATCTAGAGATGGGCTGATAATACAATGGGAAAACGAATGGAAATACGAGGTCTAAACGCTCGACCCCATGAAATGCCTAAACAAAGTCAGCATGCGACTCACACTTGAAGTTTTGTCCAAAATGTTTGGGAAATGACCAACGCCTCCCTCAATATCGCCTGGTCAATCGCCGAAATCGAAGCTTCGGCGGCCGGGTTTCAACCGATCCAGGCAAACCATTTCTGGATTGGCTGTTGCAAGTGCTGTGATCTCGACTACGCGAAGTTTCTCAAGGATGCGATGCCGGAAATTCGAAATCAGGAAGCGCAAATTGCTCAGGATTTTCAAGTCGTCCGGGATGCACTTCTCGCTGGGAAAACCAAGCCCGCAAAACTTCGCCGCGCATTACGCCAGCGCCTTGGCAAACAAGGCGAACCCATCTCCCGCCCGCTCCACCGTCACCCGGATTTGCGTGCTGCGTTCGTTGCCGGTAGGCACCTTGCGGAAATCGCGGGGGGTTCCATAAAGCCCGCCCATGTGCTGTTCAGCCTCCTGCAAACCCCAGACCCGATTTTTGACGAGTGCCTGGCATCTATCGGCGGGGACAGAAAGGCGCTGGCAGAGGCTCTTGAACGCTGCGTCTTGGTGGATCGAGCGGAAGGGGCAAATGCGAACTGCAGGGTTCTAGACGCGGTTGGGAAGCCCGCACGGGATGCCAAACCAGAGGCGAAAGCGGAGGCGAAACCGAAAAAGCCGTCCGCCCTCGCATATTTTGGCCGCGATCTGAACCGGCTTGCCAAGGACGGAAAGCTGGCTCCTGTAATCGGCAGGAAGCCGGAGATGCTCAAAATTGCCCAGACACTTCTCCAAAGCCGAAAGAACAACGTCATTCTTGTCGGCGAGGCTGGTGTTGGGAAGACCGGCATTGTCGAGGGACTCGCCCAGCGAATCGCCGAAGGGAAAGTTCCGGAGGAACTCAAAGCCAGCCGAATCATCGAACTCTCGATGTCCCTGCTGGTCGCCGGAACACAATATCGCGGGGAGTTCGAGGAACGCATGCACGCGGTCATCAAAGAAGCCTCGGCGGATTCCAACATCGTCCTCTTTCTGGACGAGATCCACACATTGATGGGCGCCGGGAAGGTCGGAGGCTCGATGGATGCGGCGAATATCCTTAAACCCGCCCTCGCCCGTGGGGAGATCCGCGTTATCGGAGCGACGACCATCGCGGAATACCGCCTTCACATAGAGAAGGACGCAGCCCTCGAACGCCGGTTTCAGAAGGTGGATGTCGAGGAACCGACGCCGGAGGAGGCTCTGGAAATCCTGCGCGGCATCCGCACCCGCATGGAGGAACATCACGGAATCAAGATTACGGACGGGGCTATCTCCGCAGCCGTAGAATGGTCGGTCCGCTATCTCCCCGATTTCCGGCTTCCCGACAAAGCGATTGATCTCCTCGATACCGCGTGCGCCCAGGCACGGTTTTTGACGTTCTCCGGCCAACCTGGACAATCTGAGGTGGATCGGGAACAGATTGCGGCAGTGATCGCCAGCCGGTGCAAGATCCCCGTCGGCACATTGACCGAGGACGAGGGCCAGCGCCTCCGCTCAATGGAAGAGGTGCTTGGTAAACGGGTCAAAGGGCAGGATGCAGCCATCAAGACGGTTTCTGAAGCCGTGCGCCTGGCGCGGACGGGGCTGGGCAATCCCAACCGCCCGGTCGGATCATTCCTCTTTGTCGGCCCATCGGGAACCGGGAAAACCGAACTGGCCAAGGCGCTCGCGGAATTTCTGTTCCATGATGAATCAAGCCTCATCCGGTTCGACATGTCGGAATTCATGGAAGAGCACAGCGTCAGCAAGCTCATCGGAGCCCCACCTGGATACAAAGGCTGCGACGAGGAAGGCCAGCTCACCGGTAAAGTCCGCACCCGGCCATATAGTGTCGTGCTTTTCGACGAAATCGAAAAAGCCCACCCCCGCGTGCTCGACATCTTCCTTCAAATCTTCGACGAAGGCACCCTCACCGATGCGAACGGCCGGAAATGCAGCTTCCGCAACGCCGTCATCATCCTGACCAGCAACCTCGGATCGGGGGAACTCGCCGCGAAAAAAGAAATGGGCTTCGGCGCAAAGCCGGAGGAAGCAGCCGAGATTCAGGCAAGGATGGACGAGCGCATCAAGTCGGCCATCAAAAAACACCTGCGACCAGAGCTGGTCAACCGCCTGTCCTCCATCGTCCAATTCCACCAACTCGCCCTGGCCGACATCCGCGAGATTGTGGGGAAATGCCTCGCCGCCCTGAACGCCCGCTTGGCCGACCGCCAAATCACCGTCTCCCTGGCCCCCGAGGTGGTTGATTTGATCGTGAAGGAAGGGTTCAGCCCAGAATACGGAGCCAGAGAACTCGAACGCACCATCGAACGGCTGATCTCCAAGCCCCTCGCGGAGGCCATCCTCGCCGGTAGCATCAAATCGGGGCCTGTTGCGGCAAATCTCAAAGAGGGAATCGTGGTTTTTCGGGCCACTGGTTGACGATTGGAGAAGCAATGAGTGTAGGCCACCTAAATAATACGCTCATGAAAGAGCACGCGTACAATAAACAGACTGCATCACTACACCTGTAAAAACAATGAGGCAAATCGTCTTCAAAAAAAAATCATTGTCCGATTTGGAACCTAAAGATGCCGTTAACATCGGTGACTCTTCATATGTGATTATTAAGGTCATTAAGGGCGGAATGGGCCGAGCTATAATATTGACAAAAACGAGCGCGTATAGCTATAAAGCCAATGATTTGGGAGGAAACATTGTATTAAAGGTTCCACTTACATCATTGTCATCAGAAAATACAGTAAACTTATTCAAGCGCGAGTTAACAGTGTGGGCTGGATTTTCGCATAGATGCATCGTTCCTTTAATCGACATCATCGACTCTGCTGAATGCGGATGGATAGCGGTCATGAAACGCCACGAAGGTTCATTGCGCGATTTAATAAACAAGAAAACAGTTTTTTCATTAAAAGAGTCCACGCTAGTGGCCATGAGCATTTTATTAGGGCTGGCGTATGCTTTTGATAAAGATAAGATAATTCATCTGGATATAAAACCAGAGAATATCTTATTTGATAAAAAACCTAGCACGTCAACGGACAAACCCAATGATGAGTATGCCTATGAATATAAGGTTTCCGATTGGGGGATTGCATCAATTAAACAAGAAACGCTTATACAAGCCAACAATTCAACAGTTGCGATTGCGACAGCGTTTCATACACTTAATGGCATGGGAACGACGCTTTATATGGCACCTGAGCGTTTTGAAGGAGCCGCCTCTTCTATTGCATCCGACATATATTCTCTTGGTATAATATTAATCGAAATGCTGACAGGAAAAATACCCATCGAAAAAGATTGCGATGTAAGTTACCAAGTTTATCAGATTAAAAAAGAGATTTACTATAACCGCGCAAAAGAGCAATTAAAGGCGAGCGGCGTGCATTCAAAAATGCATGAAGTTATTCTGTCGATGATAAACCCTCATTTAGAAAGAAGACCATCAACATATAAAACATTGGAAACATCCCTTCTCAAAGCTTACAGACAATCGACCAGCATATTCAGTAAACTATTCTAAAACCATGAGCCTATTTAATATTTTTAATAAAAAGACCGCAAAGCAAGACGAGTTGCAGAGAATTCTTAAATATGATCCGGACTTTATGTTTCAAATGTATGAGCGCATATTTGAGAGCGCAGTTGCAAGAGCATCTAATCTAAAAGTCGTTGGAAGAACCGAAGATGTTAAAAAAGAAATATACAACTTTTGCTACGATTTGTTAACAAAAGGCCCAGGCGAGCGTGCGACTGAAAGTGATTTGGTCAAAATTGGATTTCATTTATCATTTATCAGCCTACCCGATTTAATTTTAAATCGTTGGGACGAGTTTCTATACTATTGGAAATGTCCCTTCCCATTTTCAGTGTATTTGGCTGTAAAAACATTTCCTATAACCAAAAAGAAACTGACCCCTGAACAATTAAACGCTTTCGACACAGTTGAGGGAAAAGCCGACGACAGGCACAATTATTACTTAATTAGTTTTCCTGACCCCTGGCAATTTCAAACCTTAAGCGGAGATCTGACTGAGAACAGCGCATGTTTCTTTGTTCTATTCCATAATCATCAGGACGATAGAAAAACAATGTATGCATTGAAGAAGTCTTGCGATAATAAAAATGCACTTCGTGCCATTATCGATTCTAGAACTTCTGGTGGCATTGCTTTATTTGATTATGACCCTACAATTAAGTCTTTTCTGAATAACAGTTGGAAGCATTACTTGAAATGTGAGGATCGAAGACTTGCATCACTGGAATAATTATTGTGCGTAGCACGGACGGAGTCGAACACCCGGTATTTAAACCCCTCACGAGAGCCATTCCTCGTCGGAAACATCATGTTGTGGGGTGTCTGAAAGCGGGGCTCGTGATTGTTCGTACGGCTGGTTGACGATTTCCGGGCTGGAACGTATGGCAAACTCGGAACATGAACATCAAACTGCTCATCATGATTACCGCCACATCTGCCCTCACAGTCGTTTTTGGGTGTTTTGTGTGGCCGACGCAGTATCGGAATTCTTATCTCAGGAGTGGCGGTTCCAGTTGCCCTGTGCGGATTGACCGCTTCAGTGGCCATGCAGAAATTCTAACCGGGAGCGGGTGGAGGCCATTGGGCGGGGGCAACGATGCGGCCAAAACCCGAAAGGAGGAGGAATTGCCCCCCGAGGAGGCGAGCAAAATCACAGGGAATGCCGTGCTTTCTTACGGTAGCCTCTTCTCAGGGAAGATTTACAATGGAAGTGCATGGGTGGTCAGCAAAGTCATCGTGAATATCTCCGCGAAGGAAAAAGACGGAACAATCCGATGGTCGCGGGATTTCGCCGAACCGGTGACAATCCTCTCGCTTTCGACAGGAACTATCTCAATCAGTGTAACCGACGGAAATGGAATTCAAGATGCCCCTTGGAGCATGAAAAAAGTGTATGGATACCGTGAATAGGCGGGCGATACCGAATACGGAGGCTCTTCGATGAACGCTGGGGAATGGAGCATTGGCCAAAGATGCGAGTTCAATTTGCGTCAGGACTGGTTGACGATTTCTCGCCTCAACCGTTTGGCTTACTTGGAATATGAAAAGCCAAACAGCCATCCAGATAGCCGCCGCATTATTGATAATTGTTCAGAGTTTTGCGTTTGGAGAAACTCGAACAATCGGAGGAAACGAAACCAAGTATCAAGGAACCAAGAATGCAGATGCAGATAAACTGGTCATTCAAGCGCGCGTTGAGCTATACAAGCATGGCAATGTCCAGAATGCGATTCGACTATTTACTAAAGCACTGGAACTTGACCCGCGTTTTGTTGAAGCTATGGACGACCTGGGCACCTGTTATCGTCGAACAGGGGAATATGAGAAAGCGATTGAATGCTACAAGCGGTCTATTGCCATTTTTCCCAAGGGAGCATTCGCGCACCAGAACATGGCTGTTGCCTACGGGTTGCAAAAAAAATACGAGCTTGCAATCTCAGAGTATAACATAGTCAAAGAAATTGACCCGTCCGATCCAGAGTCGTTTTATGGAATAAGCGAGGTCAGCATCAAAAAGGGGGATTATTCCACAGCCATTTTTAACGCAAAAGTGGCAATCAGACTGTATCAGGAGGCCAAAAGTCCACTTCTGGGAGATGCAGAACAATTGCTTGCGACTGCATATCGAGGATGCGGAGATGCCGTAAATGCAAAATTTTGGAGCGAGATGGCAGCTCGCCACAAAACACCCATTGATTCTGAAATGAAGAAGCTAGTGCCACAGTAATTATTATGAAAATCCAAACTGCCATCCTGATAGCCGCTACATGCTTTGCGGCAGGCAACCTCTGCCTTGCGAACTACAACGACGACCTGCAAACACTGTCCGGCAACCCGTTTCTGCCTGCCGCCGGAGAAATGCCGGACGCATACCAAAATCGGGTCAACCAATATCGAGCCCGTCAGAAAATGGTCGGCGGCCTGCAATCTTCTCGCGCCACTCTCAACAGCTTGAACGTGCAGGCAACAAAGCTCGAATTGCAAATCCGGGCCGGAATGCTGATCCCGGACGACAAGGGTGCCACGAACACCGTGCCGACCACGCTCACCGACGAACAAAAAGGCGCGATGCTCAAAGACCTCTTGAAGCTACAAGAAAAGATCGTCTGGATGAACTCGGTAGTCCGCGACCTGGCGGAGCAAGTCGCTGACGACGATGCACGGATTGAAACGGAAAATGTTCGGCAGGAAATCCGCGACGCCCAGTTCCAGCAGACCCAGGAATTGCGGCGGGAACTGCGCGAAAGACGAGATTGTCGGTGAGGCGGGTTGACGATTTCCGACCTCAAACGTCTTCCTTGTTATGAAAGTAAATGAAATTGCCCAGCCCGAGGGAAAATATCACTCCCCATTCACCGGCCAAGACATCGATGCGCACCTTGTTCGGCGGGAAGTCGCAGCCAATCTAGCCGTCAAAATCTATGTTCTCGGCCTGCTCGGGCTTCCAGAACCGGAATGGCATCTCACTCAGAATGCTCTGAGCTATCAGAACGCCGAACCGCCCATAGTTGGGACAATCCCATATCCGCCGGAATTGGCGGAATACATCGCGGAAGGGTTCATGGTCGAGCACGTCATGGCGCGGGAGCATCTGGGATTGCGAAATGCAGCCTTGGAAGAGGTGATGCCTCCACCTCCAACATCAGGCGAAAATCGCGGTTCGCTCCTGCGGCACCTCAACGCGATGGATAGCCTCCTTCAATTCGCGTCATCTGGGCTCGTGCTGGACGAAGACCACCTGCTGGCCATCCACGGTTCCACCGACCTCGAACTCCCTGGAAAACTCCGCGCCGCCGGCATATTCCACATCCTTGTCTGGCAGGAGGAGCATCTGACTTCTGAAAATGTCTCTCCCGAAAAACTCCGAACATTTGCCGGAACAGGGACAATGCAGCTCGTCACCCTAGAGGATGCCGCCACCCTGGCGCTGGATGCCTACGCACGCCGACCTGACCGGATTCAGGAAATCCTGCACCTACGGGAAGAGTGGGAGTTCGACTCATGGAGCGGCTTCCACCCCATGTTTCCCCGACCGGAATAACCCACCCTACTTGCAGCCAACAAAAACACCTTTTTATGAACACAAAATTCATCCGCATCCAAGGCAAGGGCAACGTTTCACAGGCCCCTGATCGCATCCGCATATTTTTCTCGTTGATCGGCAAAGACGGCGAATTCATCAAGGCGGTCGAGAAATGCAATTCGGCTTGCGAGGCAGTCCGCATTGCGGCCAAAAGCTGCGGAATTAAGCCCGCTGAACTGAAGACCACTCATTTCAATGTCGGGGCTGAAACCAAATACGCATCGGGAAGGTATCAACGTATCGGGTTCGAATCTAGCCACGAGCTCATGATTTTGTTGCCCATCAACAAGGCGCTTATCGGGCGCTTTCTTTCGGCCGTGATAGGAGGGAAGGCAAATCCGCAGGTGAATCTCAAATTTGAGTTGGCCGATGCCGAGGGCTTGAAACAAAGGGTTGTCGCAGACGCCGTCGCAAATGCCAAGCGTAGGGCAGAAACAATCGCTTCGGCGGCAGGCATCAAACTCGGGGACATTTTAAATATCGAGTATGGCTGCGCGGAGATCCGCACATCTTCCCGCCCGTTCCTCTTGGATCCCTGTGGCCCAAGCATCAGAGGAGATATAGCCCCTGTTTTCGAGCCCCAAGACTTGAAAGCCGAAGATACCGTCACGGTAATGTGGAAAATCGAGCCATGAGGAAGATCATCTAGGCTGGTAATCCTCCGCATCTGGAACATCGGGCGCACTTCCGGCTGGTTGATAGGGGCTCCGGGTCGCTCCGACGAACGGTGTGGGGTCCATTCTCGCGCCCCTTTCGCAAAGTGGCAGGCCCGAACGCTTGGGCCTGCGGTTTGGTGCCCTGTCGGCGTGAGACTTTTGCGGGTCTCTGGTCGCAGGCTCCCGCCGCGTCCTCAAAGACTCTCGCTCTCCTCCCCACGGGCGGCCAGCCATGAAAACAGTCTAGGCCATCGCTATTCCGTCCCGGCCAGAGGTCCCCATACTCCCAGACCTCTACCGGGCCGCCGCTCCGGCACGTCGCCAATTTTCCCGGCTCGCCGCGCAGCAAGGGATACCCTGCGGGTGCAATATGTCATTTGCCTCCGAACGCGCTTTGCCGTTCTCCGGTTCGCATCCTGCCTCTTCGCTCCGCTTTGCTTCGACTCGCCCGACTGCGTCGGCTAACCCGTCAAGGCTTTCCAAAATGCTGAAAAAGTAGGCCGCCGCCCGGGGTTCCCTCCTCCCTTTTTCTCTTTGGCATTTGTGCTGCGCCCGCGCTCCGCCGGTCTGGGCCTGTGACTGACCGGGGCTTTGGATGCCGCTCACCATTTGTGGGGTTCGCTCGAAAGAAAAATTGTTATGAAAAACAATTCCTCTTCCGTCGCAAACTCCCTGAAGGTCGTTCTAACTCGAATTGGCGAGCCCAGCCTTGCCCAGTATGGCGCGGCCCGGACTCCCCTCGACTCTCCGCAAAATGCCCTTGTATTTTGGCGGGATGTCGTGGCAGCAGACCCGGCTTTTGAAGCCGAGAAAGAGCACCTTGTTGCGATCATGCTCGATACCAAGTTGCGCCCGAAATGTTACCATGTGGTTTCTGTCGGGACGGTGAACGAGACGGTTGCGCACCCTCGCGAAATCTTCCGGGCCGCAATCGTGGCCTCTGCTTACGGGCTGGTGATTATGCACAATCATCCGAGCGGAGATCCTGCCCCGTCAGCAGCAGACCGGCGCATGACTTCCACGATGCGGGAGGCAGCCTCCCTCCTCCAGATCAATCTGATCGATCACGTAATTTCCGGCGAGAGCATCAATGGGATGCCGCCTTTCTTTTCTTTCAGAGATGCGGGGCTCCTTTGAGCCCCCAAGAAAAAAACGAATATGAAAAAGCCGAATAGGAAAACAGAGATCCTTTCCTCCCTCTACTGCCTCGCCCGTTTGATGGACGAGGAGAGGGAACGGGACCGGGTTTGCTGGGCGAGCTTGGACCGTTGGCAAGCCGAGTTTTCCCGGAAGGCCGGGGAGCTGGTCCGCTTGGAGCTGGCCGCATACCGCCGGAAATACTACCCGCAAAAATCGCCCGGCCTTTGATGTCCGGGGCTCTGTTGCCTGTCGGCAAGATCGAAACCTAGGCCGCGACTTTTTGAGGTGGACAAGTAGGTGGACACGAAAAAGGCAAAATCCAAAGAACGAAGTATTTTCGATTTTCCTCCCTCTAGCCTTCTGTTTATCAGGCTTAGAGGGGAATGGGCAGGACTGGATTCGAACCAGTGAAGGCGTGAGCCAGCGGATTTACAGTCCGCCCCGTTTGGCCACTTCGGTACCTACCCGTTGGGGAATTGCGCGTGGAGTCAGTGAGCTAGCGATTTGCCGGTGGGGCGACGCGCGGTTCAATGACAATGGATTTTATCACGATTTTTGGCAATGGAAAATCGTTGCTGTTTGTGGGCTGATTGCTGATGTAGTCGAGAACATCGAGGCCTTCGAGGACTTGTCCGAAGACGGTGTATTGTCCGTCGAGTTTGGGGATCGGCTGCAGGCAGGCATAGAACTGGCTGCCGTTGGAATTTTTTGCAGGGTTGATGTTGTCGGGGAGACGAGCCATGGCGACCGATCCTTTTTCGTGATGGAGTTTAATTTCGGCTGGGATGGTATATCCCGGGCCGCCGGTTCCTGTGCGGTCCGCCTGGCCGTGGCGACTGGAGGGATCGCCGGCCTGCACAAACGCTCCTGGAAACACGCGGTGGAAGCGCAGCCCGTTGTAGAATTTTTTCCGGACGAGTTCTTTGAAGTTCGCAACCGTGACGGGCGTGGATTCGTCGTAGAGCCCGATGACGACGCGCTGGAGTTCCTTCGCTTTTCCGACGCGGATTTGGAGGACGGCGACATCCGGACCAAGGGGAGCGGCGTGGGATCCGAGCAAGCCGGAGGCGAGAATCAGAAAAAGAGCGAGGTAGTATTTCATTCAGGTCAGGATGGGACGTTTTTCGAATATTCCAAGAGGATTGCCAGCCGCGTCGGCGGCGGCAAACGGCCCGGAATCTTCAAACTCACGGTTGAGATAACCAAGAGCGATGGTTTGCGCCAACTCAAAATCGTGGCATCTGCTGGTGAGGACCCCGGCAAGGTCGCCGGGTTTGCCCGGCAGATGAAGAAAGAGCCGCTCCTCAGATGTGGGATTGAGCTGGCCTCTGAAGGCATGAAGGAGCCGGTTCACGCGTCCCACGCTTTTGAGCCGCGAGACGACCTCCTGCCCGACGTAGCAGCCTTTGTCAAAATCCACGGATAAGGAATCCAGCCGGGCTTCCTGCGGCAGGGTGCTGGAATCCAATTCCCGACCCCAACGGGGCAGGGCACGTTCGATGCGCAGGATTTCCACCTCGTCGGGATCGGCGATCAGGAGCTCTGCCGGCACCTTGTCGGTGTCGAATCCGCCGACTCCGAACCTATTGATCTTGAGGGTTCCTTCCGGTGAGGATCCGGTTCCAAAGACATGGAAGCCTGACGATCCGGGGCCAATGCCCGCGAGGACGACATCGTCCGAGATGATGTAGCGTTCGAGGCGCTCAAGCGTTTCCTGGAGCAGGCACTCCTCGACTTCGACCATAAGCGAATGGTCCGTCACCCAGACCCAAAGCGTCGCACAGAGCTTGCCTTTGGCTGTGAGGAGCAGGGCAGGTTTGGCGACGCCCGCGGTGAGTTTGGTGATGTCAACCGTGAGCTGGCCGTTGAGGTATCTGACCCGGTCGGTCCCGGTGAGCCGGATTCTGGATGTTTGCCGAAGAGGAAAACACCCTCCGGATTTGCGGAGGGTTCGCAGACGCTCCGCTTTGTTCACTTCCTGCCGCGGAAGAGACTCCAGCGGCGTGGCGTCTTGTTTTCCGTTGCCGCAGGATCGGGAGTGACGGCTTCGGCAAACACTTCCGGAAGCGCGTGGCCTTGGCCGGGGAATCCATAAAACCGGGAAATGACGGAGAAGTCTGAATCTCCCCAGCCTTGCTGGATGCCCGCCATGGCGGCCCCGGCGAACGCGGATGCGGCTGGCAGGTCGATCTCTTTTTCGGCGGCGAGACCCAGGGCGAGCTGGATATCCTTGAACATGTGCTTGAGGGAAAACCGGGGCTCGAAGTCGCCGGAGATCATGCCGGGAATTTTCATGTCCGCGAGCGGGGAGCGGACAGCGTGAGATTGGAGGGCCAGGGACAGTTTCCTGAGGTCAATCCCATTCTTGTCGAGGAGTGCGTGAGCCTCAGCGAGAGCCTCCACGGCTGTTGCGGCCAGAAGATTGGTCGCGATTTTTACAACCGATGCCTGTCCGATTTCCCCGATTTCCAGAATCTGCTTCGAAGAGGCTTCCAATACCTGGCGGACCTCGGCCAGAACTGCCGGATCGCCCCCGATATAGTAAACGAGTTCTCCCCGGGCGGCGGCGTCGCGGCTACCGGTGAAGGGGGCATCGAGAAATTTCGCATGCCTCGAGGCGACAATATCAGCGGCTTCTCTGGTCTCATGCGGGGAGATCGTCGCGTGGTTCATCACGACGTGATCCGGCGTCAGGGCCGGCGCGAGGTTCTTGATGACAGAAAGCAGGGCGGGACCGTCCGAAACAAAGATCTGAATGTGTTTTGCGGTCTCGGCCACTTCGGCGGGGGAACTGAGAAAGTTCGGTTCCGGACGCGGGGAGCGGTTATGGATCCAAACTTGGTATCCGCTTTTTCGCAAAGCGGATACAACCCTGCTTCCGATGATGCCGAGTCCGATGACCCCGGCTGTGGGCTTTGACTGGCGTGCCATTCGCCCCTTCAGTTTCCTGCCGGCAGCGTGGATTCGATCTGCGCCGAGTCCTTGAGTTTCTTCAGGACCGCCTGCACGGCTTCCCTCTGTTTGGCGCTCTTCAGGTAGGCGGTGATCTGGTCTTTGACTTCCTCGAAAGGAACCGTTCCGGCCGGCTTTTTCTCGGTGACTTTGATCACATGCCAGCCGAACTGGGTTTTGACGGGATCGCTGATCTCGCCTGGCTTCTGGCTGAAGGCAGCATTGGCAAACTCGGGAACCATGCGGTCTTTGGCGAAGAAGCCGAGATCACCGCCGGATTCTTTCGCGCCGGGTTCTTCGGAGAGTTCCTTGGCGAGTTTGTTGAAATCCTCGCCTTTCTTGGCGCGGGCTGCTGCTTTTTTTGCGGCGGCCTCCTTCTGCTTCACGACCTCTTCGGAGTCGTCCTTGTTGACCGTGAAAAGAATGTGGCTGGCTTTGACGGTTTCGGGGTTTTTGAATTCCTCAGTGTTCGTGTCGTAGAATTTCTTCGCATCGGCGTCGGTGATTTTGTCCCCGTCTTTGATCTGGCTCTGCATCCAGTGCTGCTGCTGGAGCATGGTGGTGAGGGCGGCCTTGAGTTTTTCCGGCGACTGGCCGGCCTCTTTGAGCTGGGCTTGAAAAGCGTCCTCGGAGGGGAACTGTTTTTTCAGTTTGGCGATCTCGGCGTTGATATCCTCGTCGGAGACGGTTTCGCTCGCGGCCGCTTTTGCCACAAGCTTGTCCATGATCAGCTCGTCGAGGATCTGGCGGTAGCCGTTCAATTTCTGGTCGGGAGTAAGGTCGGCGGCTTTCACGCCCGATGCCTGCACGGCGGCGGTGAAAGCTTCCTCCACCTGGGCCTTCGAAATTTCTTCCCCGTTGACCTTGGCGACCGGGTCTTTCAACTCCACTGATGGAGCCGCGGCCTCAGGTGCGGTGGCCGCATTGGTGCCGGCTGCCGCAGGAGCTGGCGTGGCGGTCGCGGATGGGGCTGCGGTCGCTGCTTTGGGAGCGGAGGCTGGAGTGGGCGTAGAAGGAGCGGCTGTTGGCGCCGGTGCTGGCTTGCATGCCGGTAGCAAGGCAAGGGCTGCTGCAGCAACCGGAGAGAGAATGGCGGCGGAGAGATGAAACTTTGTCATTGGAATAAGAGACACACAATGCGCAGGAATGTTCAGCAAATGCCAGTGGAAAAATCACGGAAATCCAGCCGGGATCCCGCTGCCTGCAATGAGGATCGGATTTTCGGTCTGTGCCGCACGAGAGGGAAGCCGGCCGACCTTGCGGGACGCAACCAGGCTCGCCGCCCGGCGATCCGAGCCTCATCCGTGGATACGGAAATTGTCTTTGACTGAGAGACCGGCGATAAATCCGGCGGCCAGTCGGGCGGCGGACTCCACGTCCTGCAGGGAGACCATCTCGACCGGCGAGTGCATGTATCGTAGCGGGATCGAAACCAGGGCGCAGGGGATTCCATCCAGCGCGGTGTATATAGCATCGGCATCGGTCCTTGTGGAACGGGAGATCGCCTCGTGTTGGAGCGGGATCTTCTCTTTGGTGGCGACAGCGATCAAGCGTTCGACAACCAGCGGGTGATTGGCCGCGCCGTGCGAAAGGGTGGGGCCTTTGCCAAGTTCCACGAGCCCGTGCTCCTTGACAGGAATTCCAGGGGTGTCCGTGGCATGGGTGACATCAAAAATGAGCGCGGCTGACGGGGCGAGGCGATGCGCTACCATCTTTGCCCCGTGGCTTCCGATTTCCTCCTGAACGCAGTTGACCGCGAGAGTTGTCGCGCGGGGCCGCTTTTTTGGCCTGTGAAGCTCCTCGAGCGCGAGTGCCAGGATGAATCCACCGATCCGGTTATCCAGGGCGCGCCCCACGATGTAACCGCTCTGAAACTCCGTGGCCGCCGATGCGAAGATAGCCGGGTTTCCCACACGAATGCCGAGCCTGGCAGCCTCCGCGGCGGAGCTGGCGCCGACGTCGACGAAGTGATCTTTCCACTCGGGACTTCTCTCCTTGTCGGCATTTCTCAGATGGATCGCCGTGTTTCCAATGATCCCAGGAACCAACCCTTTCGAGCCAAAGATCGAAATACGGCGGGCTGCCGCGAGGGTCCTGTCGGAACCGCCTATGGGGCCGATCGAAAGAAACCCCTTCTCGTCGACATGGCGCACGATGAAGCCGATCTCGTCGGAATGCGCCTCCAGCATCACCCGGGGAGCGGACTTTGAAGATCCCTCCAGCACCGCCCAGGCGTTGCCATAAGCGTCCGTCTCGACGCGGTCGGAGATCTTTCGGACCATTTGCATCCACTTGGACTGCCCGTCCTTTTCCCATCCCGAGGGGGAGGGGATCGCCAGAATATCGAGAAGGTGGTTTTTGTTCACCCCTGCAGTCTTGCAGGCTCCCGTCGGTGTTCAACAGGAAAGCATCGCGTAGTCCCGGTTTGAAAAGAAAGCGCCCGTTGGTTGACAGGCGGCGATTGCGTCCGCATAGTCCGGCCCCGCATTCAAGCGGCTGACTCTATGGATAAAATTCGTAACATTGCAATTATCGCCCACGTTGACCACGGGAAGACCACGCTCGTGGACCAGCTCCTCAAGCAGGCGGGAACCTTTCGCGCCAACCAGAAGACGGAAATCCGGATGATGGACTCCATGGATTTGGAGAAGGAAAAAGGGATCACGATCCGCGCCAAGAACGCGGCTTTCCGCTGGAACGGCTACCACGTCAACATCGTGGACACCCCCGGGCACGCGGACTTTGGCGGCGAGGTTGAGCGCATTATGAAAATGGTGGACGGCGTCCTGCTGGTCGTCGATGCCTATGACGGCCCGCAGGCGCAGACGAAGTTCGTGCTCCGCAAAGCGATGGAGAACGGGCTGAAGCCGATTGTCGTGATCAACAAGATCGACCGCGAGAACGCCCGCCCGCACAAGGTTCTGGACATGGTCTTCGAGCTTTTTCTCGAGCTCAACGCGAACGACGAGCAGTTGGATTTTCCTCACATCTATGCGAGCGCCCGGGACGGATATGCCAAGCGGGAACTCGTGGATCCCAGCGACACGATGACCCCGCTCTACGAGGCGATCGCCTGGCACATCCCGGCCCCGAAGGCCTCGGATGCCGGGTTTTTCCAAATGCTCGTGTCGAATCTCGACTACAGCGATTACCTCGGGCGAATCGCCTACGGACGCATCATCAGCGGCTCGGTCAAAGTCGGCCAGAGCATCGTCTGCATCCATGCCGGCGGACGGAAGGAGAGAGGCAAAGTCACGGCACTGTTCGGCCACGAGGGCCTCGAAAAAGTCCAGATCGAAGAGGCGTTCTCCGGCGACATCATCGGGCTTACCGGCTTCGAGGAGGTATTCATCGGCGAAACCCTCACCGACACCGAGGACCGCGAGGCGTTGCATTTTGTGGATATCGATCCCCCGACGATCGCGATGAAAATCTGCGTCAACGACTCGCCTCTCGCGGGACGTGATGGCAAGCTGCTGACCGCCCGCCAGATCCGCGACCGCCTGATCAAGGAAACCCGGACGAATGTCTCCATTATGGTGAGCGACACCGAGATTGCCGGACATTTTGATATCAAGGCCCGCGGAGAAATGCAGATCGCGATTTTGGTCGAGCAGATGCGCCGCGAGGGCTTCGAGATTCTGGTTTCCCGTCCGGAGGTGATCTTAAAGCGGGAGGAGGACGGCACGCTGCTGGAGCCGCTGGAAACCTTGTATGTGGATGTTCCGACCGACAATCTGGGCGACATCCTGCAATCCCTCGCTTCGCGCAAGGCCGAGATCACGAGCATGGAGCACAAGTCACACAGCGTGCTCGTGCAGGCCACGATTCCGACCCGCGGGCTTATCGGTTTTGAAACCGATCTCGTCAATGTCACCAAAGGACACGGGATCGCCAGCCACCTCTTCAAGGAATACGGCGCCCACAAAGGCGAGATCCCGAGCCGCAACAACGGGGTGCTCGTCTCGATGGAGGGCGGAACCAGCATGGCTTACGCGCTGGACACGATCCAGATACGGGGTCGCCTCTTCATCGGGCCCCAGGAAGAAATCTACGAGGGGATGATCGTCGGGGAAAACGCGCGTCCGGACGACATGCCGGTCAACCCGTGCAAGGCGAAAAAGCTGACAAACATGCGAAGCCAGGGAGATGGCAAGGGGATTTCCCTCGCGCCGCCGCTCGTTATGAGCCTCGAGCGTTCGCTCGAATACATCGCCCCCGACGAATACGTCGAAGTCACACCAAAATCCCTCCGACTCAGGAAAAAAATTCTCGATGCAAATGCCCGGAAGCGCGCCGGAAAGGCTTGAGGAAGCTTTCAGCAGTCCAGTAGGTTAGCTCTTGAATACCGTGAGATCCATGAAACCCGCCACCATCAACGAGCTTGCCAAAATGATCGACCACTCGCTGCTGCATCCCACGATGAGCGATGAGGAGGTGTTGGCGGGCTGTCAATTGTCGCGGGACTATAATGTCGCCACCGCCTGCGTGAAGCCCTACTGCATCCGCCAGGCGCTCGATGTTTTCGCCGGAACCGACGTGATGGCCTGTGCGGTCATCGGCTTCCCCCACGGCAACAGCACCACCGGCATCAAGGTGATCGAAGCTGAGTCCGCTGCGCTCGCGGGCGCGAAGGAAATCGACATGGTCGTCAACAACGGCAAGGTCAAAAGCGCCGAATGGGGCTACGTCAAGCGCGAGATGGATCTGATCAATCAGGCTGTGGTCGCAGCGGGTGCTATCCTGAAGGTGATTTTCGAAAACGACTACCTCACCGACGCCGAGATCATCCGCCTTTGCGAGATCGCCTCCGAAGTGAACGTGGCGTTCGTAAAGACATCCACGGGCTACGGTTTCGTTAAGCAGGAAAAAGGCATGTATTCCTACAAGGGGGCCACTGCGGATCACCTCAAGTTGATGCGCAAGCACACCGCCTCCCACATTCAGATTAAGGCGGCTGGCGGAGTCCGCACGCTGGACGAACTTCTCGCTGTGCGCGAACTCGGGGTGACGCGCATCGGTGCCACAGCCACAAAGGCCATCATCAACGAGGCGATCAAACGTGGCTTCTCAGGCTCTGTTCCACATCCCCATCTGGACGGGACCGCTGCCGCTCCGGCTGGTTATTGAGCAGCCGAAAACGGAGTCCGATTGAGCGCCTCCTGATCTCTCACCACGAGAGTTCGCTTATTACTGCTGGGCCTGTCAGGGGGGGCTGCACGGCGGAGGACTGCAGGGAGGCTTTAACCTCTGGATTCCCGAGTCTGGATTTTCCAGGTGCTTTCAAAAGGTGTGAAAGGCCAAACGATTCTCCTGCCTGAAAGCTCAGGGTTCCGCGTCCGCATGTTCGAAGACCGTCAGGATATTATTGAAGGCGCCGCGGAGCTGCGAGTAGTCGCTCAGATCGACAGTGTAGCGCCCGTCCGCGTTTGATCGGGAGCTGACATGGCTGTCCGAGAAAAGAATGTTGACGAATTTTTGCCTGTGATGGGTGCGTGGCTTGACATTGAACGCGACCAGATCGGGCGGGCATAGAAATTCGGTGTCGAGGACGAGCGCGCGGACTGGAAGGCCGTTGCGGTTGTTACCCATGTTGAACAGCCGGATGTCTGGAATGACGGTCGCGGGGGTGTCGAACAGCGCCGTGTTTCCGCCATGCCGGTAGTAGTAGCTGCCTTGCGCCTGCTGCCGACCCACTTTTGCCAGCTCGGCACCCGCATCGACCGGTTGGTCGGTTCCAGGGCAAAACAGAACTTTGGGAGTCGCGGTGAGGTATGTCTCTAGCAGCAGCCCCAGTGCTGCCGGCACGCCACTTTGCAATGACAGCAGGCTTGTGGGTGCACCGGTGGAGGGATAGAAGCTCGCGGGGTTCGTGAACGGCGGGGCTTTGGGACCCACGGGGATTTTTCCCCCGTTGTCACCCGCGTAGGCGAAAAGGGCCACTCCGATTTGATGAAGGTTTGAAACGCAGGCGGCCCCCTTGCCGGCATCCTGAACCCGTGTGAGGGCGGGGATTGCCAATGCCACCAAGATCGCAATGACCGTGATCACCGCGAGCAGTTCCAAAAGCGTAAAGCCCCATCCGGGCGAAGCATCACGCGTCTTCACGCAAGGGACCTCACGCGCGCCTGACGAACCGCCGGCGCATTAGGAACATCGTGCCCAGAGCGGATGCTGCGAGCCCCCACGAGGACGGCTCCGGAACCGAGGTCAGGCGGACGTTGTCCATGTCCCAGTATCCGCCGCCTGTTGCGTAAACAGATGTCAGCTCCACACCGATCGTCTTGCCGGCCCATGCGTCGCCCGCTTGAACAGTCGGAAGGTTCACAGTGAAATCCATCAGATGGGTCGTGTTCGGGAATAGTGTGCCATCAAACGAGATATCGTTTGTCGCGACGGTTACGATGTTGTTGCCTGCATCGCGATAGTAAAAACCGATCTCGAAGATGCTTCCCACCGCCATGCCCCCTCCACCGCCGATAAGCCCGACGGTGAGGTTGAATGATTTTCCCACCTCGAAAGGCACGATGAGATCCTGGGTAAGTCCCGCCTGCGGAACCGCAAAGAGAAACGCCGCCTGGCTTCCGGTGACATTATCGATATGGTCAGGCTGCCCGATAGCTGTATTCGCGAACACGCCCGATAGCTGATCCCAAGAAAACCCCATGGCCGTCGGGTCAAACCAGCCGGGCTGCGCTGTTTTCTGCCAAGAACCGATAGCCGGGTCGGCATAATTCGTCGTTGGCGATTCGAACGACGCGTTCGGCACATCGACTGTGGCAGCCTGAAGCGGCCATGCCGGGACCGCCACGGCAAGAGCCGCCAGAGCCAAACGTCCGACAATCCCACAGGACTTCCTGATTAAGTGGGGGATCGAATCCCTGCTCCCGGATCTGCGATTCAAAGCGGTTGATGTGGTCATGTTCTGTGCGTCTTGGTCTGGATTATCAGCGGCGTGTTTGTTCTTGGGTTCAGCACCTCGGATCGTTTGCGTTGCGATGCAATCTGCAATCCATTTTTTAAAATGCAATCTGCGATTTTCTTCACGGAATCTCCCCCCAGCGCTTCCAGTTGCTCCGGGGAACCTCCGGTGTGGCAGAATCGACAAGCCGGCCTGCATGTATCAGTGGGCCGGCAAACGCGAAAAAAATGTCCAAGCAACCAAAGTCCATGAATTTCGCAAGATCAGGAATCCTTGATGCTGGCGTCGAGCAGCGCGCGGCACCTGTGCGCCAATTGTTCGAGCTTGTCGAGAAACTCGTGCCGTTCGCCGGCAGGCAGTACCGACAGGATTTCCGTCTGCAAATCCAGCGCGACTTGCCGGATCCCCTCGAATGTGCGACGGCCCTTGGCGGTCGCCCGGATGCGCTGGGCGCGGCCGTCGGTCTCGTGGCTCTGGCGCGTGACCAGCCCCATTCTCCCCATGCGCCGGATCAGCGCGGCCATCGTGTTCGGATCGCTGGTCATCAGCTCGCACAGCTCGTTGGCCGTCGTGCCCTTGGGGTGGCCTTCCCCGAGCCACCGCAGCACGCTGAACTGGTCGGGCGTCAGCCCGGCGTGCGCGATGCGCCGGCGGAACGTCTGGTTCAGGCTATACCACGTCCTCCGCAGCAGCGGCGCGAGCCGGCGGCGGTGCGTGGCGGCGGGAATCGGGGTTGCAAGCATTCCAGACCGGTAGCACAAAAAAAATAATACGCACAAGTAATATTGTGACTTGCGCGGCGGAGAATGCGTGCCTTATTACCTCCGATGCCCGCAGCCATTCAAACCATGACCCGGATCAAAAACGCGAATATCCTTCTATTCTTTCTTGGCGTTGCCGCCTGGGCTGGTGTCGTCGTGCCGGCTGCGCCCGCGGCGCCAGCCGGCGGCTGGCTGGCTTGGCGCGGGCCGCAGCAGAACGGCAGTTCGCTGGAAACCGGGCTGCCCGACAAGGTGGGGGCAGGCGGCGAGAGCCAGTTGTGGGCGGCGGATTTTCCCGGGCAATCCACGCCGGTGATCGCTGGCGGCAAAGTGTATGCGATGGGATATCTCGGCGAGGGGCCGGACCTGCAGGAAGGCGTCGCCTGCTTCGACGCCGAAACCGGAAAAGAACTCTGGCAGCGGCTTTACAGCGATTTTCTGAGCGACACAATCTATCTGCGTTACGCGACCTCCAGTCCGGCCATCGACGCGGAAACCGGGAATGTTTACATGCAGGACACCCAGGGTATTCTCGCCTGTTTCACCGCCGTCGGAAAACCGGTATGGCAGCGCGATTTGATGGAAGAGTTTGGCCGGCTCACATTCCCGAACAGCCGCACCGCCTCGCCGCTTATCGACGGCGACCTCGTCATCACGCGCGGGATCACCGCCAACTGGGGCGCGCACGGCCCAGCGGCGGACCGTTTCTACGCATTCGACAAGAAGACCGGCGACCTGGTTTGGGAATCCAGCCCGGGCGACAAACCGAAGGACAATTCCTTTTCTCATCCTGTGCTCGGCTGGCTCAATGGCAAGCGCGTTTTCTACGCGGCGTGCGGCGACGGCAGCATCGTCTGCGTCAACGCCCGCACCGGGGCCCCGCTCTGGCGAGTGCCGTTGTTCAGCGCAGGTATCAACGCCTCGCTGGTCGTTCACAACAACGACAAAATCATCGCCATCTTCGGCACTCCCTACGAAAAGGGCGAAACCATCGCCATCAAAATCCCGACGGCCGAACCGTCCAACCCCGCTGCGGGACCTGTCGTGGTTGATCCCGAAACCGTCCGGCTCTGGACCAACGAATCTTCCACCTCGGTCAGTTCCCTGGTCCTGAACAAGGACCGCGTCTATCTCGTCACGGAGACCGGCGAACTCCGCGCCCTCGACGCCAACACCGGCAAGACTGCCTGGAAGCTCAAGCTCGGCATCGAGCAGCGCACTTCCACGCCTCTGTTCGCCGACGGCAAACTTTACGTCCCGGTCCTCAGCGAGCCCGGGGACAGCGGGGGGGATGACGCGGGGGCCGGCAGCAAAGGCGCATTTTACATAGTTCAACCGGGCGATACCGAAGGGAAGATCCTGTGTCACGTTGCGCTCGAAGGGCGATGTTTCGGCAGCCCGGCGGCCTTCAACGGCAAGATCTACGTCCAGACGACCAGGAAACTCTATTGCTTCGGCACCAAAGGCGACAACCCTGGCGTGCCGCCCGAACCGGCCGCTGAAAAATGGCCGGCAACGGGACCGAAGGCGCAACTCCAGATCATTCCGGCGGAGGTGTTGCTGAAGCCGGGCGAAAAAATCGCCCTGCGTGTCCGCGCGCTCGACGCCAACGGGTTCACCGTCGAGGAAAGCGTTGATCCAAAGTCGATCGTATGGGAGCCCTTCATTCCGCCCACGGCAAAGGTGAAATCGACGATGAAGGCCGCGGTCAACGACGCGGGCCAACTCGCCGCTGGATCCGAGCTGGTGCCTTCCGCAGGCATGCTGCAGGCGTCGCTCGGCGATTTGCACGGTTACCTACGCGGCCGCATTTTGCCGAGCCTGCCGCTCAAGGAAAACTTCGAAGAGTTCAATCTCACCGAAACCAATGCCGCCGAGGGAGCGGCGTTCGCCTACCCGCCGCTCTCGTGGATCGGTGCGCGCTTCAAGTTTGAAGTCCGCGAACGCGACGGCAACAAGCTGTTCACCAAAACCATCGACAACAAATTCTTCCAGCGCGCGCAGGTGTTCATCGGCCATCCCGACATGAAAAACTACACCGTCGAGGCCGACGTGCTCAGCGACGGCAACAAACGCAAGATGTCCGACGTTGGTGTCATCAACCAGCGATACGTCATCCTCCTCAAAGGCAACGAACAGAAACTCGAAGTCAACTCCAACCTCGAACGCCTCCGCGTGGCCGTCCCGTTCAAGTGGACACCAAACGAGTGGTATCACCTGAAAACACGCGTCGATATCGCCGCGGATGGCTCCGGCACGGTCCGCGCCAAAGCCTGGAAACGCGGCGAGCCCGAACCGGGAGCGTGGACCATCGAAGTCCCGCACCGCACCGCGCACCGCAACGGCTCCCCCGGACTCTTCGGCTTCGCGCCGCAGGACATGCGGGTTTACATCGATAACATCACGGTCACACCAAATGATTAAATTCCTGTTGCTCTCCGCCCTGCTTTTCACAACCACTGCGCGAGCCGGCGACTGGCCGCAGTGGGGCCGTACCAACGAACGCAACATGTCCTCGCCGGAAACCGGATTGCCCGACACATTCGACCCCGGCAAGTTCAAACTCGGCTCCGACGAAATCGATCCCGCGACGACGAAAAACGTGAAGTGGGTCGCGAAGCTCGGTTCGCAAAGCTTCGGCAATGTCACCGTCGCGGACGGCAAGGTTTTCGTCGGCACCAACAACGCTTCGCCCCGCGACCTGCAATACCAGGACGACCGTGGCATCCTGATGTGCCTCGACGAAAAGACCGGCGGGTTCCAATGGCAGTTGGTCGCGCCGAAGCTCGCCTCCGGCAAAGTCAACGACTGGGAATTCCTCGGCATCCTCTCCTCGCCGGCGGTCGAAGACGGCCGCGTTTATCTCGTCACCAACCGCTGCGAGGTGATGTGCCTCACCGCCGACGGCCTCGCGAAAGGCAACACCGGCCCGTTCACTACCGAAGCCCAGTATGTCGCCGGCCCCGGCAAACCTCCCGGGAAAACCGGCCCGAGCGATGCCGACATCGTCTGGCGTTACGACATGATGGACGAACTCGGAGTGTTCCCGCACAACGCGTCGAACTGCAACGTGCTCATCCTGGGCGACGAAATCATTTCGAGCACCTCCAACGGCATGGACTGGACCCACACCAACATCCCGTCGCCGAACGCCCCCTCACTCATCGCGCTCGACAAAAAAACCGGCAAGCTTCTCGGAGAGGACGACGCGGGGATCGGTCCGAAAATATTCCACGGCATCTGGTGTTCTCCGTCGGCGGGAGAGGTCAACGGCAAAACGCAGGTCTTCTTCGGCGGCCCGGACGGTTTCCTTTACGCGTTCGATCCGAAGCCGGCCAAGGAAGGTGATGATCTCCACCTAAAAAAAATCTGGTGGTGCGACGCCAACCCGGACGGATACCGCGCGGCAAAATATCCCGCCGCCGAAGGTCCGAGCGAGATCAACGCGACGCCGGTGTTCTGGAAAAACCGCGTCTATGTCGCCATCGGCCAGGACCCCGAACATGGCGAGGGGATCGGCAACTTGATCTGCGTCGATCCGACCAAGACCGGCGACATCACCAAGACCGGCATCGTCTGGTCATACAACAAAATCCACCGCAGCCTCTCGACCTGCGCGATCACGCCCGACGGGCTGCTCTTCATCGGCGATTTTTCCGGCTACTTGCACTGTCTCGACGCCGAAACCGGCAAAGTTTACTGGGTCCACGACCTCCAGTCGCACATCTGGGGTTCGCCGCTCTACGTCGACGGAAAAATTTACATCGGCACCGAGGACGGCACGGTCGCCGTCTTTGCTGCGAGCAAGGAAGAAAAGCTGATTTCAAAGATCGACATGGGTGATCCGGTGTATTCGACACCTGTCGTTGCCAATGGCACAATTTACGTTCAGACCACGACCCACCTCTTCGCGATCGGAGCCAAATGAAAAAGTTCCTGCTCTTCCTGCTCATCGCCGTCGTTTATTTGCTGCATCAGGATTTCTGGAACTGGCGCGTCTCGCACCCGCTCGTCTTCGGTTTCCTGCCCATCGGCCTCGCCTACCAAGCCGGCTACTCGATCCTCGCCTCGATCATGATGGCTATCCTCGTCAGGACGGCGTGGCCGAAACATCTCGAAAACGTTGAGGGGGGCGAGCCCAAGTGATCCCGGTCATCGTCGTCGGAATCTATCTCGTCATCATCGCCGTCATCGGCAGCGTTGCGTATACGCGCGGCAAATCGAACACCGAGGATTTCTTCCTCGCCGGACGCAGCGTCGGCGGGCTGGTGTTTTTCCTTTCCATCTTCGCCACCAACATGACCGCGTTCGCCATCCTTGGCAGCTCCGGCCAGGCCTACCGGCAGGGGATCGGCATTTACGGCCTCATGGCCTCGTCATCCGGTTTCGTCATCCCGCTCACGATTTTCTTCATCGGCACCCGGCTTTGGGCGCTCGGCAAAAAGTTTGGCCACCAGACGCAGGTTTCGTTCTTTCGCGACCGGTGGGAATGCGACTCGATCGGCACGGTGATTTTTGTCCTCAGCGTCGTGATGCTCGTTCCGTATATGATTATCAGCATCATGGGCGGCGGCCGCGTGCTGGCCGATATCAGCGGCGGCCATGTCGCCTACTGGCTCGGATGTCTCGTCGTCGCACTCGTCGTCACGATGAACGTCTTTTTCGGCGGCATGAGGGGCACCGTTTGGGTGAACGTTTTCCAGACGATTCTCTTCCTGCTTTTCGGGGCTGTCGCGCTCGCGGTCATCAGGCACGCGCTTCCCGGCGGCTTCGGCGATTACATCTCCAAAATCGCGGACAACCCGAAAACCTCCTATCTCGTCACCCGCGAACGGATGTCACCGCAGTTTTTCTGGAGCTACACGCTGATTCCGCTGTCCTCGATCATGTTCCCGCACATGGCGATGATGTGTTTTGCGGCCCGCAAGGTGACCGTGTTCAAACGCACGGTGATCTTCTACCCGCTGGCCATCATGGCGATCTGGCTGCCGTGCGTCTTTCTCGGCGTTCTCGGCACTCAGCTCGTGCCCGGCCTGAAAAATCCCGACGGCGTCCTGCTGCACCTGCTCACCGACCACGCGCCCGTCTGGCTCGCCGGCATTCTCGGCGCTGGCATCATCTCCGCAGTCATGGGTTCCGATACGCACCAGGTGCTCGCCGTCAGCACGATGTTCACCAAAGACGTCTTCGCCCATTACGGCGGCAAAGAGCGGTTCGGCGAGAGCGGCAGCGTCGTGTTCGCACGGGTGTTTATCGTCTTTGTCACAGTCGTGGCTTACTTTGTCGCGCTGAATACCCCGGAAAGCATTTTCGAGCTTGCCGTCCGGTTCGCATTCAGCGGTTTTGCAGCGATGGCTCCGGTGATGGTCGCCGCGCTGTTTTGGAAGCGCAGCACGAAATACGGCGCGCTCGCCTCCACGTTGTGGGTCGCGGCTTGCCTTGCCGGCACCTGGTGGATCCAACGCATCTCCGACGGCATGATTCCCACCCCCGGGCAGCCGCCCACGATCATTTTCCCGGCTTTCGGACATTTGTTTGAGCGCACCATCGCCAACGCCACATGTTTCGGCTTCCTGCCCGTCGTGCCGATGGTCTTCGGCTCGGTGGTGCTAATGATTTTTGTGTCGCTGCTGACGCCGGCACCCGGTGAAGCGACCATCAAAAAGTATTTCCCATGAACCTCGACACCCACCTCCTCGAAATCATCGACTGGCATTTCAGCCCGGAATCGGGCTGCCCGTTCTGGCTCGACTGGGCACGGAAGAACTTCGACCCGCGCAAGGAAATCGCGTCGTTTGCCGACCTGTTGAAGTTCCCGCACTTCCAGGACGAATGGCTCCGCGACCTCCAGCCCGAAGCCTGGGTTCCCGCCGCATTCCAAGGCAAACCGTTCAACATCTTTGAGACCGGCGGCACCACCGGCATGCCGAAGCAGCGCATCGGCTGGAACGACTACAAAACAGACTACGAGGAGTTCAGCGGAAAAATCAGCGACGAGCATTTTCCCCGCGGGGCCGCGTGGCTGATGGTCGGGCCGACCGGCCCGCGCCGCCTGCGCCTCGCCATCGAGCATCTCGCCAACTTTCGAGGCAGCTCGTGCTACTTCATCGACCTCGACCCGCGCTGGGTCAAAAAGGTTTTGGCGGCGAAACAGTTCGACCAGGCCCGCGCCTACATGGACCACGTCGTGGATCAGGCGGTCAACATCCTCAAGCACCGCCGGGTCGCGGGCCTGTTCACCACGCCGAAACTGCTCGAGGCGCTCGCCGAAAAGCTCGACCTCCACGAAGCCGGAATCCGCGGCGTGTTTTGCGGCGGCACGACGATGGGGCCGCAGTCTGTGCGGTTCATCGTCGAGGAAGTGCTCGAAGGGAAAATCGGTTTCTACCCGACCTACGGAAACACGCTCATGGGCCTTGCCGCAAGCGTTCCGCTGCGCCCCGAAGACAACTTCTCGGTCACCTACTACGCCCCGCAACCCCGCGCCGTCCTCCGCGTCGTCAACCCGCTGAACACCGACGAGACCGTGCCCTACGGCGAGTGGGGGCGCGTCGAACTCACGACGCTCACGAGGGAATTTTTCATGCCCCGCTTCCTCGAGCGCGACGAAGCCATCCGCCGCGAACCGCGCGCCCCTTACACATGGGACGGCGTCGCCGAAGTCCGCCCGTTCGGCGCGATGGAGAAAACGATCGTCGAAGGCGTTTACTGATGATGACGCACATCCCGGCGCTCCGGCTCGGACGGCCATACGAAAGCCTCGACAAGATCAGGTTGAAGGACTCGCTGGGCACCGTCAGCCAGGTCAATGCCGGCATCATCCGCAAGGACCTTCGGAAAATCGCCGCGTCGCGCGCCGCGCTGAAACAATTTTCTTTCGCGCAACTCATCGAACTCTGCGGCCGGGCCGGCGACATTTTTCTCAACGAAAACGATCCGCAGAAATATGTCGAAACCGTTTCCGCCACGAGCGGGCTGCCGCATGTTCTGGTGCGGCGGAACATGCAGCGCATCCACGACATGCTCGCCAACATGGGCCGGGTGGTGGGTGGACTGACGCGCGGCCTCGACCTCGACGACAAAACCGGCCCGTATTGTTTCAACCCGGCGACCGACTGCCTCGGCCTCGTGATGCCGAGCAACTCGCCCGCCGTCAACTCGCTCTGGCTGCCGGCGATCGCGCTGCGGATTCCGGTCGTCATCAAACCGGGGCGCGACGAGCCGTGGACGCCGTTCCGGCTGATCCAATCGTTCATTGCCGCCGGCATTCCTGCGGAGGCATTTTGTTTTTACCCGA
>Ga0194053_10000339_pt1 | contig 35973 bp, 31 predicted proteins | sample SepL228m_MetaG_FD_161684 | JGI IMG/M metagenome (GOLD analysis project Ga0194053, IMG submission 161684) | Anoxic zone freshwater microbial communities from boreal shield lake in IISD Experimental Lakes Area, Ontario, Canada - Sep2016-L227-8m | ecosystem: Environmental > Aquatic > Freshwater >... | reverse complement strand
AAATAATGAAGTTTAATTGAGTGTACGATTTTTAGCCACGGTTTGACGTCCAAATATATAAGAATATCTTTAAAAAGACGGACGTATTTCATGTCGAAACCTCCGCCCCTATCACTAGGACGCGCCCCTCATATGTCCCCCACACATCCCTCCGAGGCATTTTCTAAAAGTGACAACTTTTCTGTCACTTTGAAAAACACTCAAAAAAACATGTGTTCTATATATCGCCTTCGTACGTATATTTAAGACACACTAAAATCCACATCAACACCAAATTTATGTATTTCAGGATGAGTAGCCTGAAGTATATTAGACTATGGTCAGAAAGTAAAAAGAGAAACCCCGCGGCTATTGGCGGGGTTATTCTCTTTTCTTTCCTATCTCACATATCAACTCTTTCTACTCCCCTACATAATGATCCTTAGGAGCAACTGCATCAACCATTGCCTTCTTCGGAGATCCTTCATATCCGGAGCCGGCTGGTACTAGACGACCGATGATGACATTTTCCATGAGACCTGATAGATCATCTTCAGCACCTCGTACAGAGTTAGCGATAAGGACACGAGTGGTGTGTTGGAATGAAGCGGCTGACAAGAAGCTCTTGCGTGATAGAGATGTGTCAGTGATACCCATAACAATCTTATCTACCTTTGCGGATGTACCTCCTGCTCTCTTAGCAGCTAGATTTTCATCGTGGAGCTGGACCTCATCTACAACCATACCTTCGGTCAAGTTCGTATCACCTGCTTCGACAATACGGCGGCGTGAGAACATCTGCTTAACTATAAGCTCGATGTGTTTACGAGAAACTGTCTCACCTTGAAGCTCGTAAATCTTACCAACTTCAGAAATAACATATTCCTTAGCACGCTCTTCACCTCCAAATTCGAAGACTTCGTCAATATCAGCAGAACCATCTGTTAGAAGATCACCCTTTTTCACACGATCACCGACTCGAACTAGAGTAGTACGGCGATATGCAAATGTATATTCGACTCCAGATCCATCCTTAGGTGTTTTCTTGGCCTTGTCTTCTATTTCTGGCAAGATTTTTATTGACTTCTCTTTTCCAAGATCCTTCACTTCCATGACGACACCGTTTACTGTAGCAACCACGGCTGGATTCTTTGGACGACGCTTTTCAAAGATTTCTTCGACACGAGGCAGACCCATAGTGATGTCTCCACCTTGTGAAGCGGCACCACCGGCGTGGAATGTACGCATCGTCAGCTGTGTACCAGGTTCACCAATAGCTTGAGCGGCAATAGTACCTACAGCCTCGCCTAGAGCTATAAGTGAGCTCTTTCCTAGGTCTTGACCGTAACATTGTGCACAGACACCGCGTGGAGTCTTACAAGACAAAGGAGAACGGACTTTGACCTCATTTAGGCCAGCATTTTCTACAACCATAGCGTCAGTCTTTGAAAGCAAATGACCCTTTTCAAATAGGACTTTGCTTGAAGATGGATCCTTGATTTCTTCTGCCAAAATACGACCACGAATGTTCTTGGATAGAGGAATAGCCATACCAGAAGCAGTTTGTTTGTTTATGATAACACCTTCCTTGGTACCACAATCTTTGTCACAGACGACAACATCTTGTGCGACCACGAAGAGCTTACGAGTCAAATAACCGGCTTTAGCTGTGTTAAGAGCTGTGTCTGTAAGACCCTTACGAGATCCGTGAGTAGTGATGAAGTATTCGATAGGAGTCAAACCTTCCTTCGAACAAGAAAGGATTGGGAATTCGATTGTCTCACCAGAGACTGAAGAAATAAGACCCTTCATACCTGCCATCATAGTGATCTGTGATAGAGATCCGCGAGCTCCAGAAGTAACCATGTCGTAAACTGAGCCCATTTTATCTAGAGAAGCTGGAATAGATTTCTCAACTTCACTCTTGGCATGCTGCCATATTTCCACGTGCTTACGGATACGCTCTTCTTCTGTAAGAAGACCTTCTCCGAACTGACCTGTGACGATCTCAGCTTGCGCCTTTGCTTTCTTGATAATTGCAGTCTTGGCTGTGGAAATCTTTATATCATCGATACCCCAAGTTGTTCCTGAAAGGGTTGCATATTTGAATCCAAATGACTTGATAGCATCTAGATATGCAGGAATAGCCTCGACACCATAGATAGACATAAGTTCATCGATAGCAAAACCGAGAACCTTACGATCGACTTCCTTGTTTATATAAGGATAATCATCAGGCAATATTGAATTGAATAATACGCGTCCAGTAGTAGTTTCGAATATAGTTCCAGCTATGCCTTTGTACTTAGGAGTATTTGGAGCTAGGATCTTGATCTTCACACGAAGATCTAGTTCACCAAAGTTGCTAGCAAGTATAGCGGCTTCTGGAGATTCGAATATTTTTCCTTTACCCTTTCCTTCCTCAATAAGCTTGGTAACCCAGAAACATCCGAGCACAATATCGAGTTTATCCACTGACACAACAGTATTACCAGAACCAGGCTTCAAGATATTCTTATCTGATGCCATGATTTCCTTGGCTTCCATCTGTGCTTCATCTGACAAAGGAACGTGGACGGCCATCTGGTCACCGTCGAAGTCAGCATTGAAAGCTGTACAAACGAGTGGGTGAACTTGGATAGCATTACCTTCAATAAGGATCGGACGGAAAGCCTGAATACCAAGACGGTGCAATGTAGGCGCACGGTTTAGGAGCACATATTTACCCTTGATAACCTCTTCGAGAATTTCCCAAACTTCCTTGGCACCATCGTCGATAAGACGGTTAGCACCGCGGATATTGTAAGCAAGCTCTCTCTTCAATAGACCGGAGATGACGAAAGGACGGAAAAGTTCGCGGGCCATATGCTTTGGTAGACCACATTCATTGAGCTTAAGATCTGGACCAACGACGATAACTGAACGACCAGAGTAGTCGACGCGCTTACCGAGCAAGTTCTGGCGGAAAAGACCGCGCTTTGATTTCAGACCATCTGATAGAGACTTAAGAGCGCGCTTTTGTGCAGCGATAGCGGCTGCACCAGCTGATGAAGAGTGACGAATAGAATTGTCTATAAGTGCATCAACAGCTTCCTGGAGAATACGCTTTTCATTTCTCAAAATAACTTCAGGCGCGTTTATCTCCTTCAATTTCAAGAGACGATTGTTACGGTTGATAACGCGGCGATAGAGATCGTTCACATCGGAAGTTGCATAGCGACCTCCTTCGAGAGCGACCATCGGACGAAGACCTGGTGGAATAACTGGGATACGAGTAAGGAACATCCATTCTGGACGAACCTTTGACTTCAACATCTGCTTTACAAGAGAAAGTCTCTTGACCAACTTGTCATGATCTGCAGAACCAGCATCAATCAAAGCCTTTTCTAGTTCAACCTTGAGCTTGGCCATGTCGATCTTCTTCAAGAGTTCAAATATAGCTTCGGCACCTATAGTAGCTTCGAAGATAGCACCGTACTTCATAGCATACTTATGGTAAGTTGCCTCATCCATAACAAATCCTGGGACGATAAGTTCTATCTCAGTGCGAGCATTGAGGAAAAGTTCCTTCAATGCATCTTTTGTTTTGTCATCTTGAGAGGTCTTGACCTTGCTCTTGTATTCAGCATCGAGATCTTTCAAAAACTTCTCTTTTTCTTGATCGTGAACTTTGCTGACAATATATCCAGCGAAATAGACAACCTTCTCGAGGTCAGAAGTGGACATTCCAAGTATAAGACCTATGCGAGAAGGAACGCTACGAAGGAACCAGATATGAGAAACTGGTGTAGCAAGCTCGATGTGGCCCATGCGGTCACGACGAACTATTGAACGAGTGATTTCCACTCCACATTTTTCACAGACTATACCCTTATAACGAATGCCGCGATATTTTCCGCAGTAACATTCATAATCATGATCTGGACCAAATATGCGTTCATCGAAAAGACCGCTTTTTTCTGAGCGCTGAGTACGATAGTTGATCGTTTCAGGCTTGGTGATTTCACCGTATGACCATTCAAGTATCTTGTCAGGTGAAGCCAATATCAGACGAACTGCATCGAAGTCGACTGGATCAGTATTCTTTTTTGTTGTGATTGTTTTTTCCATGGTTTTTATTTTAATTTATTGAATATTTGATCTCGATTTATTCTTCATCGACTTTAGCTGCACCGACTGTTTTCTTCACCAACTCGACGTTGAGAGCCAAACCACGCAATGTCTTCAGAAGCACATTGAATGATGCAGGCAAGTTCGGAGCCTTCGGACGCTCACCCTTCACGATAGCGTCGAATGTCTGAGAACGACCGACTATATCGTCAGACTTAACTGTAAGTATTTCGCGCAAAGTATGAGCGGCACCGTGACCGAGCAATGCCCAGACTTCCATTTCTCCAAATCTCTGACCTCCACCTTGAGCTTTACCTCCAAGCGGCTGTTGAGTGATGAGAGAGTAAGGACCGATAGAACGCATGTGGATCTTGTCTTCCACCATGTGGTGAAGTTTCAAGATATACATATAACCGACAGCGATAGGCTGGTTGAAATGTTCACCAGTACGACCATCGCGGAGCTTCATCTTTCCAGAAGCATCATGACCAGCCTTAACAAGCTCTTCTTTGATCTCAGCATCGGTAGCTCCCATGAAAGGAGGAACGATAGCTTGATAACCAAGTGAGTTTGCAGCTAGACCCAAGTGCAATTCCAGTATTTGACCGAGGTTCATACGAGATGGCACACCAAGTGGTGTAAGGATAACATCGATAGGAGTTCCATCTTCCATATATGGCATATCCTCTTCTGGAAGAATCTTGGAGATAACACCCTTGTTACCGTGACGGCCAGCCATCTTATCACCGACGGAGATATTACGAACCTGAGCGATCTCTATGTAGATTTTCTTGATGATACCGCTTTCCAACTTATCTCCTTTCTCGCGTGAGAATATCTTGACGGAGATTATACGGCCGCGCTTGCCATTTTCCATGCGCTTTGAAGTATCTTTAACATCGCGAGCCTTCTCACCGAAGATCGAACGGAGCAAGCGCTCTTCTGGAGTAAGTTGTGTCTCGCCTTTTGGAGAAATCTTACCAACCAAGATATCGCCTTCGCGAACTTCTGCACCAATACGGATAATACCTTCTTCTGTAAGATTCTTGAGTTTAGCTTCGCCGACATTTGGAATATCACAAGTAGTAACTTCTGGACCAAGCTTAGTGTCGCGAACATTTACAACAAATTCCTCAATGTGGATTGAACTCCATTTTGCATTCTTAACAACACGCTCGGACAAGATAATAGCATCCTCGTAGTTTGAACCAGACCACGACATGAAGGCAACGAGAGCATTGTGACCAAGAGCGATTTCACCCTTGTCTGAAGTAGAAGTATCAGCGAGAATATCACCCTTTTTCACCTTATCACCGAGGTTTACTATTGGACGCTGGTGGAATGCTGTAAAACCGTTTGTTCTAGAGAACAAGACGAGGTCGTATTGGTGTGACTTACCTGTCTTCGTAGACTTGAAGACAATCTTTCTAGCATCAACATGTGTGATCTCACCATTTTCTGGAGCGACAATAACGCGGCCTGTATCCAGGACGGCTTGTCTTTCCATACCAGTAGCGACAATTGGAGCTTCTGGAACTAGACAAGGTGTAGCTTGCTTCTGCATGTTCGATCCCATAAGTGCACGGTTTGCATCATCGTGGTTCAAGAAAGGAATAAGTGAAGTAGCGATAGAGAAAGGTTGGTTTGGAGAGACGTCGATATAATCCACAGATTCTTTCTTCACTAGATCAGGTTTTCCATTTATACGAACTTCCACCTCGTCTTCAGTGATGTTGCCGGCAGCATTGAAGGCTGTAGCACCATGAGCGATGCGGAAATTTTCTTCTTCAAGAGCATTTAGATATACGACTTCCTTTGTGATGATACCGTTTTTGACTTTTGCATAAGGAGTCTCGATCATTCCGAAATCATTTATACGAGCATATGTGGTCAAGTGCAAAACTAGACCAATGTTCGGACCTTCTGGAGTATGGATAGGACAAAGACGACCATAGTGAGATGGGTGAACGTCACGAACCTCGAAACCGGCGCGCTCGCGTGATAGACCACCAGGACCAAGAGCTGTCAAAAGACGTAGATGCTCGACTTCACCAAGAACATTTTCTTGTGACATGAACTGTGAGAGCTGGTTCGTTGTATAGAACTCTTTGATACGAGCCTGCAAAGGTCTAGGATATATGAATTGTACTGGCAATGTTATGTCTGGCTCAATAGTCGACATCTTATCTTGGATATTTCTCTTCATCTGGGTCAATCCAAGGCGGATGCGCTGTTCCAAAAGCTCACCGATATAGCGAACACGGCGTGAACCAAGGTGATCGATATCATCTGGCAATGTGTCTGGAGTATTATTCATCTTCACAATATGAGCGACTGTTGTGACTATGTCGTCCAAAGTGATAGTGCGCTTCTCCAAATCTTTCTCATCCATAGATTTTCCGAAACGCTTGTTGAAGCGGAAACGGCCAACCTTAGAAATATCATAACGATCGGCACTCAAAACAGCCTTAATAAAGGTACGTGCATTGTCGGCTGTGGCTAGGTCTCCATCACGAAGACGCTTGTGGATCTCCATGAAAGATTCATCTACGGTCTTAGCATGATCTTTGGAAAGAGTGTGCTCAACGACTTTTCTAGCTTCTGGATCGCCTTTGAACAGGTCGAGCATAGCAGCGTTCGTATCAGCACCAAGCACACGGATAAGTGAAGTGATTGGGAATTTTCTCTTGCGATCAATACGGCAATATATAGTGTTATCTGCATCCATCTCTATCTCCATCCAAGCACCACGAGCTGGAACCACCTTGGCTCCGAAGTAGCTCTTGCCACGAATCTCGTTTGACACGAAGAATATACCAAATGAACGAGCTAGTTGTGGTACGATGACACGCTCAACTCCGTTTATGATGAAGGTCCCATGATCTGTCATGAGTGGAAAATCAGCCAAGAACATCTCCTGTTCCTTCTCGACATTGAGAGTCTTGTTCTTCAATTTGACAGTGATCTTGATCTGACCTTCAAAGTTCAGTTTATTGTCCTTAGCATAGTGTTCGTTGTATTTAGGATACATAAGCTCCATCTTGCTAAATGAAAGCTCGAACTTCTTCTCAGCATAGTCCTTGATCGGAGAAAACTCTTTCAGAAGATTCGTAACTCCGTGCTCTATGAGCCAGGAAAATGAATTCAACTGTGCTTCAACTAGGTTTGGCATCCCGACCAATGGTTCATGATACTTAGCAAAATATTTCTTCGGACGAATCGTAGCAGCTGAGGTAGTCGTGGATGTAGACATGTTTTTGTGGGCAATGCCCTTTTATAATAATTATTAAAACGCACAAAAGCCGCCCCAAGGACAGGAACGGTTAATTCACAAAATTAATGTGATGATATTTGCACGGGTAGGATCTGACTCGGACCTCTTATGGAGCCTTTGTAATCCTCCGCTAAGGCAGAACACAATCTGCGAAGTTAAAGAGAGCCTAGCAGACCCATTGTGCGGCGTCAAGGGGTTGACGTGGGGATAATGTTGCTGTAGCGTGATGAATAAACCAGTACAAAGAAAGGAAGGTTAACTAACGATGCTTTTTAACAATTCAATAGTAGAGACAACATCTGAAAGAGACCGGCAAATGCTTATGTCAGTAACAAAGCTCTTGCTTGATTTCACAACCGAGTCAGTGAATATACCGGATGATAAGTTGCCGTCTTTCAATTGCCACTCCATATGCAGAGTGATTGTGGCTTACATTAAAGACTTGGTAGTTATCGACGGTAATTTTCTCGGACTGCGCCGACTTGACGGTTGTCAACCAAGATTCGATGTCGTAATCACCCGTCATTCATGGTTGAAGACTCAGGATGAGTCTATTATAGATCCTTACCCGGTTGGCTGTATGACGGAAGGTCCGTTATTGATTCCTGGGTGTGGTAAATACACTCCATTCGGATCAGAGTTATACATGCCAAATCCTAATATCCTTAAAGAGATCTCGATGGAAGTGGTAACCGAAGAAGTCCGATTGGTCTGCGAGATTGTCCGCAACACCCACAGATGGTAGTTGCTAAAATCAACGAATGGGGCGCCCGCGGCCCCATTTTTGTTTATTTAATATCAAACATTTTCTTGAGTTTTTGCTTGTCTTCTTTGTTATCTACACATTTCTCAAATTGGGGCCATTCTTTCCTAAATAACTTTTTAATAACCTCTGGATCAGTAGAATGAAGACTTTGAGTCCAGAGATACTCTTTATGCGCCTTCCTTTCTATCCTAAGCCTTGCTTCTGGAGTCATCAGTGCTCTTTTTATTGCATTTTTTCTTTGTCTTATTTTGTAATCTATTTCAAATGAAGAGTGTCTCATAGTATTGATTATTTACTTGAATTAATAACAGCGATAATATCTTGCTTGTTTCTCTCGAGTCTAATATCCAGTTTTTTATCTGCCTCTTTGAACCTTTCATCCATCTTTTTGTCTAGCTGAGAAATAATCAACCTGTTATTGTTCATGAACTTCTCATCCAGCGTCTTGTCTAGCTTGTCGCCAAATTCAATAAAGCTGTTCTTGATCAATCTATCCATACCATCGAACCCTTCCATTGTTAATGTTTTGAGGTCTCTGATACCAGCCTCGACATTATCAAAATGGATCTCAGCATCAATCTTAAACTCCCCAAACTCCTCTCTTGTCACGTGATCTAGTTGCATAGGTGAAATAGTCATAATAGTCATATTTAAAATATGTTCTTAATCGAGCCTTTTAATAATACTCTCCGTCTTCACTACCAGTTACCATTACTGTTGACTAACGATCCTATGCAACCACGATAGAATTTAAAAATGTGGAAGCAAACAAATGTTCGATGAGTTTTATTATCACTATTTTATCAAAAAGAAAATCGTCCACACAAGTTCCGATGTGCGAAAAATTGTGATGTAATCTTTTACGTCTTGCGCTCTGCGCATTTCACCTTGCGCTTTTCCCTTTTATCTTCCATTCATCTATCTTCTCATGGTGCCCTGTAAGTAAAATCTTAGGCACACGCAATTTCTTTCCTTTGTATTCAATAATCGGTGGGCGTGTATAGACGTCCGAACCAGCAACACGACGCTCTTCGACAGAATTATCATTACCAAGCACACCTGGAATCCTACGGGTTATAGTATCTATAACCACCATCGCTGGAAGTTCGCCACCAGTCAGAACATATTCGCCTATAGAAAGATCTGTCATTGGAAATGCCTTCTTCACACGAGCATCTATACCTTCGTAACGGCCACAAACCAAAACAATGTCCGTATATTTTTTAAATGAATCGGCGACAGTGTTCGTGAATTGCTTTCCAGAAGGACTGAAGAAAATGATTTTCGTGCGCTTCGCTTGCGCCTTGCGCTTTTCACCTTGCGCTTTACCGACAGCCTTTGCGATCGCTCTTATAACTGGCAATGCTTCCATAACCATCCCTGGTCCACCACCATAAGGTCGGTCGTCGACTCGGCGTTCTGCATATGACATCTTTACCACAGCTTTCGGATCGAACTTTGCGGACATAGCGAAATCACGAGGATTGTAATATTTTATAGAAATAATCCCGCGTTCTTGGGCGCGTTTCAAAATAGATGAATTCACATAGGAATCCAAGCTCTCTGGGAAAAGGCTGATGACATGGTATGTAACCATGTCATCAATCTATCACACCATCATTTTTAACTCCAATTATCCTAAATTCAAATCCGCCATAGCATCGTCAACACTCTTCGAAGCACGAGCTGCTGATGACTGTACTGGAGCTGAAGAAACAGGTTGATTGCTCAATGCACCCGGCTGACCTTGCATCTCAGCTGAACGGAGTCCACCGACTGGTTCATTTATCTTAAGATTTACACGAGAATTATTCTTCATACCAACGACACGCAAAAGTGTACGGATAGACTTAGCGGTATTTCCCTGACGACCAATAATCTTACCCATATCTGCGGCTGAAACCTCGAGTGTAAGAAGCACACCCATCTCATCTACTGTGCGGTTAACCTTCACATCGTTAGGATTGTCTACGAGAGCCTTGATAACATACTCAAGAAACTGTTGATCTGCGTTCGGCATATTGATTCAATTACTTACTTAATAATCGTACAGTTCGCTGTACTAGAAGTAGTTTAGCAAAGACTTATATTTTGCGCAAAATATTAAATGTAAAAGAGATATCTTAAACTGAAAACACCGCGGTTCCTCCGAAGAGCCGCGGTGTTCAATGATTTGATGTTTTCCTGTTAGAACTTTGCGTTCACACCGACAGAAGCAACACCGAAATCACGGTAAGGCCGATTGCTTGGTGATCCGATAGTGCTATAACCTTGGATGCTACCGACCAACCAGCACTCAGGAGCTTTCTTGAATAACCTCACACCGACCGACATTCCACACGATGTTACATCTGCCGGAATGCCTCCATTTACCCCTTCGTCGTGAAGGAATCCTATGTTAGCCGCCAGCTTCAACCACTGTAACGGCTTCCATTCGTCCAACAACTGTAGGCAAACTGTATCCCCGACGACATTTGGGCGATACGTTACTGGTTCGACATGAAACCAAGTAAATGATGGCGTCAAGAGGTTGTCCTTAGCCAAACTGATCGGATACTCGAGTCGTGTCCGGAGCCGTAAACAATCTTTATCTCCGAACGTACCGACTCTTTCTCCGTTAGCTCCGCCAACATCAATGAAACGGACTTCAAATAATGTCTTAACTCCTACTAGTGTTGGTCCTGTAAGACCAATGAAGTAGTCCATCTCGCCAGCAGGTTGTGTGAAGGCGCCCTTCTCTTCGATCGGGTTTTGCGCCCAAATCGTGAGCCTGGTTGCCTTGATCAACGGACATTCTGGTGTGTTCCACTGACCGTACACCTCGCTCTGCATTACCGGCTTGGTGTAGACCATTTTCCAGGATGTTCCAGGAACCCAGCCTGAAGCAAAGGTCTCCGAAATCCCGGACTGAAGACTTGGTGGCGCGGATACGGACATATTTGTGTCTGCGACACAGGTGAATACACCTGTAAGTGCTACAACGGACATTATAACGAACTTTTTCACGATGACCCTCCTTAAGGTCGACTATTGGTTTAATTCTGTTTTGTGCTTTCTATGCAATTATAACATATGTACGTAATTTGTCAATATACACTAAAAAGCCCCTCTTGGGGCGTTATACTCTCTCGAAATAGTGATGCCCTATGCCGCGGGAGTTTCGGCTGGCTTGGACTCTGCCGTAGGTGCAGCGGCCTTAGATGCTTCTGCGCCTTCTGTCTTTTTTATCGGAGATTTCTTCGGCAAAGCGTTGATCTTTTTGGCGGTGATGACCTTCTGTGTAACGAGATAGTTATGCAATGTAACAGAAAGCTTGGCACCCTTTGAAATCCAATACTTCATCTTCTCTGTATCCATCTGTTCTACTTTGTTCTTGATACGAGTATCATACCAACCAAGGTTAGCGAGATATTTTCCGCTCTTTGGGCCGTTCTTAGAATCCGTCAAAACCACACGAAAAGTTGGTTCGTGCTTGCGGCCTGTACGCTGTAATCTGATCATTAACATGTGGGTGAGATAATAACAGAAGCTGAGATAACACGCAAGGCCTTCACAATATCCCCCATCTTCGTCCATCTGCCAAACGAAAATCTGACCGAAGTCTTACTGTCTGCACCGATAGCTTTCAAGACGTAGGATTCATCCTCATCACGAAGACATGAGCTCTTGGTCGAACAGGATATTCCAGCAGCGTCTAGTTGCATGACGAAGAATTCATTGTCTATGCCAGGAATCGAAACATTCAGTATGTACGGCGAAGTATCGCCTATCCCGCTATTTACCGTAATGTCTGATCGAATCTTTTTTAATCCAACAATAAATGACTGTCGCAACTTCTCTATTTGCAGACTCTCCTTGCTTCGTTCTTTCTGCGCTATTTCCAAAGCTTTCGCAAAGCCCATTATTGCTGGTAGGTTCTCTGTACCAGATCGTAAGCCGTTTTCTTGACCACCACCGAACACGATCGGATTTATGAGCGGCTTATCACCACGAAGTAGATTCCTTCTCACATAAAGCGCGCCGATACCGCGAGGTCCATAAAGTTTGCCGGCGTCCAATGTTATTAGATCTACACCAAGTTGCTCTACATTTAGATTCTGAAAAAGTCCAGCTTGTGCGGCATCTGTGTGAAAAATAGGAAAATCACTTCTACCAGATTTTGTCGAAGAAAACTTGGCGCGAACCTGACGAATAACTTTTGCAATATCACGAATAGGTTGAATAGTTCCGAGTTCGTTGTTGACTGTCATAATAGAGACTAAAACCGTGTGTGGCTTTATAGCTTTTTTCAATTCATCCAAATCCAAGACACCTCTTTCATTCACTGGAATCTTTGTCACTTCACAACCACGACTTTCGAGCATGCGCGCAGTTTCCATGATAGAAGAATGTTCAATGGCAGATATTATTATATGTGCTTTGATCCCTTTCGCTATTGCCGCACTGACAACACCTTGCAATGCAATATTATTTGATTCTGTACCACCAGAAGTGAAGAATATTTCATCTGCATGTGCACCAATAAAATCCGCAACGGTTTTACGCGCTTCATCCAATGCTTTTTTGGCCGCAACTCCTTCACGATACCAAGAAGAAGGATTGGCATATTTCGTCGAAGAATATTCTTTCATCGTACGTAAAACACGAGGATCTATAGGTGTGAGAGAGGCATAATCGAGATATATGCGGGTGGCAGATTTCATTGTATGTATGTTATACACTCTTCATTATAAACTGTAAATGAGTATAATAGTAAATATAATAAACATAAAAATCACATGTCCATATTAACCAACATCCTCGCAAACCCACTTCTCATCGGATTCATCGCGCTTAGTGTCGCTGTACTTGTCTTGTTGGGACTTATTATATGGATGCATGTAAAGTTGCACCGCTTCCTTGTTGGGATCGATTCAAAAAATATCAGTGACTCATTGAGTTCCGTCTCTAGCGACCTAAAAGATCTGCGAGCTTTCCGTAGAGAGTTGGAAGAATACTTGACTACAGTTGAGAAGCGCTTGAAGAAGAGTGTGCAATCCATAAGCACGGTGCGCTTCAATCCATTCAAAGGTCAAGGTGGCGGTGGCAATCAGAGTTTCTCTACAGCATTTTTAAATGAAGAGGGTGATGGTGTGGTCATCTCTAGTCTATATTCACGCGAACATGTCAGCGTCTTTTCAAAGCCAGTCAAGAAAATGAAATCTGAATATGAATTAAGCGAAGAAGAAAAAGAAGCGATAAGTGGCAGTGAATCTCCAAAGAGTGAAAATTAAATTATGAAAAACAATTCGAGGGCCCCAGCAGTTGCTAGGGCCCTCTTTTGAATTTTGTTTGTGATTTTACCGTCAATTACTCCCGGCAGTCATAAACAAATTCGTTGCTTTTTTCTATGCGAATATTTATCTCTTTGTCTTTATGAATCACTTCACACACCGCGATAAGCTTTGATAGATTTTTACCTTCATCGCTGGCTTCCTGGCAAAGGACTACCTTAATGAGACACTGATCGCTCTTCAGCCCAGATCTGGTGCCACCTGAGATGCACGCCTGGCCACGTAACCATTCGACCTTGAACTTACCGCTCAGCATCTGCTTGAGGTCGTCTACCACAGCGGTAGACATCCCACGCGACTGCATAAATACTGTAATACTACTGATCATTGGTCTCCTCCTCGTACACAATAAAGTGACGATGTTTGTTGATTTCTTATTATTCCACACGGAACAATTCAAGCGCCACAGTAGCACCTATTTTATTCCTTGTCAAATAGATGGTTTACTGCTACACTGTCTACTTCAATATATCCTACCTAAAGGAAGCGCATATATGAACTACAGAGCCATCAAATACCATGCCTACCAAAACCACCAAAACTCAAGTCAGACCGCCAATAATCGTGGTTATGGGCCATATCGACCACGGTAAATCTACCCTGCTTGACTATATTCGTGAGACAAATGTCTGCGCCGAAGAAGCTGGCGGCATAACCCAGCACATGGGTGCATATCAAGTGAATCATGTCTCTTCCGATGATAAAAATCATCAACTTACATTCCTTGATACACCAGGACACGAAGCTTTTTGTTCTATCCGTACACGCGGTGCACAAGCTGCCGATATCGCTATTTTGGTTGTCTCCGCTGAAGATGGAGTGAAACCACAAACTCTTGATGCACTCAAGGCGATCAAAGCACAAAAAATCCCTTATATAGTCGCCATCAACAAAACTGACAAACCGAATGCCAACATCGATCGTACGAAGACAAGTCTCGGAGAAAATGAAATATATGTCGAAGGTTGGGGTGGAGATATACCATGCGTGGCTATTTCCGCATTGAAAGGTGATGGTGTTCCAGAACTTCTGGATATGATCATACTTATGTCCGAGATGGCTGACCTGACGACTCATCCAGAAAAAATGGCCGAAGGTATCGTCGTCGAATCGGAACTGGACACTCGAACAGGTGTCCACGCTACTCTTCTTATAAAAGACGGTACCCTCGAAGTTGGTATGTATGTCGTGGCTGGTGCAGCTTTTGCTCCAGTGCGTTTTATTGAGAATTTCCTAGGAAAGAAGATCGAATTCGCAACTGCTTCTATGCCTGTCTTCATCGTCGGATGGAATGAAGTTGTCCCTTGTGGTTCCCCATTCCAAGCTGTAGCCACGAAGAAAGAGGCAGAAAAGATTGCCGAAGAATATCGTACCAACAACAAAGCTTGTGCAAAGATATTAAATGAAGATAATCCGGATATAGCCGTATTACCTATTATCATCAAGGCCGATACAAACGGTAGTCTTGAAGGTGTCAGACACGAAATCGCCAAGATCACCCATGACAAAGTCCGCTTGAAAATCGTCTCGGAAGGTCTTGGTGAAATAAATGAAAACGATGTTAAGTCAGCTATTAGCGATCCAAAAATTTTGCTTATCGGATTCCATGTCATGCCAGATGCTAAAGCAGCAGCAATCATAGAGCGCTCGGCTATACCACTTTCAGTTTTGCATTTCGATATTATTTACAAACTTTCTGAATTCCTCCAGGAAAAACTAACCGCTTTGGTACCAAAAGAATATATAGAGGAAGTCACTGGTCGTGCGAAGATTCTTGCTTTGTTCTCGAAAGAGAAAGATCGCCAAGTGGTTGGTGGTAAAGTAGAAACTGGTACGCTCAATTCCGGAAATGAAGTGCGTATCATGCGCCGTAATGAAGAGATTGGCCGTGGCAAGATTCGCGAACTCCAGTCGAAAAAGCTACGCGTCAGCGAAGTAGTTGAAGGTTTCGAGTTTGGCACCATGATTGAAGCAAAGATAGAGATCGCTATCGGCGATCGCGTCGAATCAGTAAGAACAATAGAAAAGATATAAAGCGCAAAGTGAAAGGCGCAAGGCACATAAAAACATGACCCAAAAAGATGAAAAAATGAAAGAGATAATACGCGAGCTGGCCGCGCAGTTTTTTTCTCGTGAATCAAACCGCACCTCACTCATCACTATAACCAGTGTCGAATTGCGCAGCAGAAATTCACGCGCCACAATCCTCTTTACCGTCATGCCGGAAAATCAGGAAAATGCCGCTCTCGACTTCATGACTCGTCAGCTATCAGATTTTCGTGAATATGTCGGCAACCATGCACGTTTGATGCGTGTACCATTTTTCGATATCGCCGTAGACAAAGGCGAGAAGAATAGACAAAGGATAGATGCGATAACTATTTAGTATTGAGTAATTCAATAATCTGCTTCTTCTGTGTGTCAGTCACTGTAGTCGTAGCTTTATTCATGGCAGCGATCAACTGCTTTTTCTGCGCAGCTGTTGGTTGTGTCGTCGAGGAGTTTTGTAATTGATCTATAATCTGCGCACGAACACTCTTCTGTTGTGCCATTATGATTTGTGCTGCGGTAGCATTGCGTGCAGCGAGAGAATCTGCTTGTTTCTGTACTCCCCAGATGTAATAAGCAATACCGAGAAATATGGCCAAGATTGCTGCAACTACACCAGCCACTATATGCTGACGATGTGTGTCTGAAGAAATAGACTTATTTGGAGGTAAGATATTTGGATTGAAAGAGAATCGACTCATATTTTGAATATATTATGAATATAGTCTATTGTAACACACTACCAACATGTGTATATATAATTATTGTGCCCGGGGTGGGAATCGAACCCACATGACCTTGCGATCGACAAATTTTAAGTCTGTTGCGTCTACCAATTTCGCCACCCGGGCATATGATCAGCTAAGAAAAATAATACCACTTTCCGACCATTTTGACTAATCTTTGACTAATCTTCGACCTCCCTTTTCACTACTTTTATATAGAAATCTTCCAGAGAAACATCCTCACTTGCACGCATTATTACTCGATCGAGTCTAACAGTGGCAGTCAGGATCACGAGATCTTTCTTATTATCAACTATGACTTCACAATTGAAATCATCAAACTTCGTCACACCATGCCAAAAGAAATTTCGTGCAAGTGTATCCTCGGCTTTAGACAGACACGACGAGAGATCATCGCGCGCGTAAGAGCGCAATTCGTGGAGATAAATACTATCAGCATAAGAATTGGCTGCACCAGTCACAACAACTATCATAGCCATCACAGAAAATGCCAAGACGATAACTGTTATAGTGGCTATGAATCCACTCATCTTATTCTGTATATGCATTTGAAATATCATCATAAAGTCTCATACTGGAATCATTTAGAGAATATAAATAGCGTAAAAAACTAAATATCATCATAGACAAAAGCGCTATGAAAATAAGTGTCTCAACAAGTGTGAATCCGTGTCTAAAATCTGATTGCATATATGTATGGTGAAGTATGTGACAAAACATACATAGTATCTCCATCACAAGTCATCGACTGTGGCTGTGTCGGTAATGAAAATGTCCTACTTGTAGAAGATAGAGCCAAAGAAGATGATGCTATATCGAAAATCTGGAACTCTCTACCAACCTCGTGTGTGGCGATATATACATGATTGTCATCTTGAACTATGCCATAGACTCCTCCCAGAATATTTTTCGTGGACAATATACTCATCACACCAGATCTTCCGGTCGTCGTGGCTAGAGAAAATAACTCGTGATCTGTTTGAATATCATACCCACCAGAAGTCCTGCCAAATATGATCCGACTATCATATATAGAGATAACCTTACCTTCTTGTCGAGACCAACCCGATGGAGAAAATAGTCCGCCTACGGTGTTGATTAATTGATTGGCGCCGGCATTTGCTATATATGCAATGCTGGAATCCACGGCTATATCAGTGACTCTACTACCGATCTCCAGACCACTACGCCAAGATGGTGAAGATGGAGTAGAAACATCTATAATAGAAAATTCATCACCATCCCATTTTTCTGTGCCGAGAAAGATTTTGCCAGTGCCATCATTGAAACCAAAAGAAATAGTCGTAGCATAAGGTGGCGTGGCTGTGGCATAAGGTAGTGGCAGTTGATATTTACCCTCTACAACAAGTGGGCCAGAAAAAGTGGTATCAGAAAATCCGATAACATGAAGCTGTGCAATCGTACTGGCGGCACTAGCAAATATTCTTTTTCCAACAAGAGAAAATGAAGAAATTCCTGGACCAGTATTTATGGATGAGAGTATATGACTGGAACCGCTTATGTCTACGACGAACAAGTCCGGATCAGTCGCGACTGAAGAGTCTGCGGATATGAAAGCTATTCCGCCACGGACTTCCAAATGTGTGAGCGGTATAGTCAGTGAAATCGGCAGGACAACAGACGATATCGTAGGCGATGAAGAACCTCTCATAAAATTTCTTGAACAGATCGACTTATCTGAAACCGGAATAAATAGTGGTAATGAGACGATAGAAGATGTGGCGTCATTGACCGGCCACACTCTCATCCGATCATATACTCGTTCAAATGATTGCTGTGCAGAATAAGAAGCTGAAGAAAAAATCGACACAAAAAATGCTGCCAGAGACATTGCCAATAAAATATCTATAAGTATCGCACCTTCTTCAGTGGATGCGTTGCAGGACTTTCGACATATCATATATCGGCATCATTATTGATAAAGCGATTGCTCCGACCACGCCACCGACCACAATCATCATAAGCGGCTCAATCAGCGAGGTCAGGCGCTGCAATGTATTTTCTAAGTCTGTATCTATAATAGAGGCGGCTCTGATGAGCGACTCCCCCAACGATCCAGAAGATTCTCCGGCGGAAACAAGTGCTGAAACATACGCTGGTATATTTTTATGTATAAAAATTTCTTTCAATGAAAGGCCACCCCTAATATGCTCAGCTCCATGCATAATATCGACTCTGAACGGTTCAAAAGATGCAGACTCCACTACTTCTGTATATGATTCAACAATAGGAATACCGGAACTGATCAGAGTGCCAAATGACCTCAAAAATATCGACAATGAATATGAGTAGACGAGACCACCAATCAAAGGCGCGAAAAATATCATACGATGCAAACATTTTCGAAATGTGAAAAAATTATGATAAGAAAAGACCGCCAATACGCTCACTAACAAGATTCCTACTAGAGCATATAAACCAAAAGAGACTATGGCACCAGACATCCATATAGTTATCCTCGTCAAAAATGGCAACTCAACATGCATACCAGTCAGCATTGGAATGATTTGCGGAACAACTCCTCGCATAAGCCCAATCGTGAGTACGACCGCCAAAGCGCCAATAACCATAGGATATATCATTGCCGACAGACACCTTTTCATAAGTTCATCCTCTCTGACTAGAAGACCATGCGCTGATGTCAGTGCGCCCGCCAATCCTCCAACCCTTTCGCCGTGTTCGATAATACTGGCCAATGATTTCGCTAAACCAATATGTATAGACAAAGCACGCGAAAGTAAGTTGCCTGATTCCACCTCTTTTTGTATATTTCGCAAGTCTGCATGTTTTCTTCTTGAACCTCGCGCTTTATTCTTTGCGCCTCCAATAATTTCCAATCCTTGACTGACAGTCAATCCAGCCGAAACAAACATCGCCAGCTGTTCAAGTAGTAAGATACGGTCACGGCGGCACCAGCGACTCCCCCACTGTTTTTTGAACGAAGATATCATGTCGAAAGAACGCGAGCGATCTCTTCACGCGAAGTTATACCCCAATCGACTTTCTCGAGGCCATCATTGTACATAAAACGAAATCCGTGTGACTTCGCATAAGCAGTTATTTCTGATAATGGCCTCTTCTCAGCGATTAGCTTCTGCATTTTTTCATCAACTAAACAGACTTCAGCTATGATGGTGCGACCATGATAACCGGTCTGATTGCATAGATCGCAACCGACCATATTGCAATCCTGACAGACAGTGCGCAATAAACGCTGAGCTACAATAAGCCTCAAAGTAGCCGCCAAAAGATAATGATCAACGCCCATATCCAATAGTCGTGGTATCGTCTCCAGTGCTGAATTTGTATGTAATGTGGACAAAACCAAGTGACCAGTCAATGCCGTATGTACAGCCACACGCGCGGTTTCATTGTCACGAATCTCACCGACCATTATGACATCTGGATCTTGTCGCAAGACTGAGCGTAAACCAGAAGCGAAAGTTACACCGTGAGTGTGGCGGATGTGTATCTGTCTGACTCCAGCGATCTCATACTCCACAGGATCTTCGAGAGTCACTATGGATAAAGGGTCACGCCTCTTCGACATCAGACATGTATGAAGTGTGGTGGTCTTTCCAGATCCGGTCGGTCCAGTCACAAGTATCAATCCACTAGTTTTCTTCAATGCTTCGCTAATCGCATAGACATGGTCTGGAGTAAAACCAAGACTTGCATATGAGGCATGATTGGTGGATTGAGCCGATAATATCCTCATCACAGCATTCTCACCATAATATGTCGGCATGAAAGAGATGCGAATATTGTAGGCGGTGGCATTTACATGAGTCTGAAAACGACCATCCTGCGGAATAGCGTGTATATCGGTTCGTGCACCAGATAGTATTTTCAGTCTGGAAATGAATTCATCGGCTATACGTTTCGGCAGTGTACCGACTTCTCGAATCATGCCGTCGGTTCTCAACTTCACAACAATATCCGTGAGTCGTGGATCGCAATGCACATCGGAAGCATTGTTCGTAACAGCAAATGCTAATATATCTTCTACGGCTTCATTGGCTGTAGATGGATTCGATGGAAACTTTATATCTTCAATATTTTTGTACATGCGTACAGCATAAACTGATGAGATAAAATCCTGGTGAAAAAGTTATGAAGAAACGCTCAAAAAGTTCTCAAATATCGCTCAAGAAGTAAGTGTTGCATCTTTTCATATCTGTGGTACTATTTTGACCCAGTTGTACTTTCTAAACAAAAACATGAGAAAGCTGGAAAACAGCAATCTCAAACAAGTGAGGTAACATGAACGTAGATGATAAAGATGACACAATAGTCAGACCAGGGGCAGCATGTATGAGGATGCTGAAACAATCACGTACAAAATTGATCGAATTGGCTGAACCGCCATCTTTGGGTAAGAACACGGTAGCGGACTATGTCTCGCGCCTATTACTTGGTGCTGGTAAACACATCGACCATCAAACATCGGTAATAAATGCATCCAATGAAATCACCCGCCGCATCAATATGGGCGGACCAGTAGCTAGTGAATTGGCGCAGTATGAGAAATCGCCAAGGGTCGACAAACCCACTCCCGATCGGTTGATAGCCAGCGTCATGGTTGAGGCTATATACAGAGAAGCTGTGGGGATGTTGCGCCACGAGTACAATGAGGAGCCGCGGAACATCATCCTTGATGGATATCCACGGAATCACACACAACGGCGGTTTCTGCATTCTCTCGAAATGATGTGGTCAGCTATCGGTATCACCATCCCAAAAGAAGTCCATGCTCGGCGCGTAAAAAGACATCTCGCTGGCTGTACTAGTCACCAAGGGAAACTTGATACGGTGTCCATCAGGCATCGGTGGGATGTCTGGGAACAAGCAATCTTGCCAGCCTTCCGGAATATGGATAATGGTCGGAATAAGGTGCTCTGGATCAAAGATGAAGAACCGATGGTTTGCAAAATCATGAAGGTGGTCCGAAGTTTGGGGTTGAGTGAAAGGTCATACAAATACCTGCTCACCTGCCTGAACAATCCAAACCACCCAATCACTGCGGAGATCATCATCGCTGAAAAGATCGAAAAAGACGAACTGGAGAAAAGTAAAAACGCCAGGGAGATTCGGTACACTGATCGGCACTTGGGACTGCTTGTATCGCGAAATCAAGAGCTCGGTAAGCATGTCCCAGCTTGTATTCGTCCACCAGAACAACGCGCATAGGAGGCGCAAATAATCACAAAACAATGTCCTCCGCAAGTTAGAGTCAGTAAGACTCGAAGCTTGCGGAGGCATTTTCATTGCTTTTTTATTTATCCTATTTTCTGCTAGAATAGACCAATGAACAAAAAACCGGCCAAATTATCAACCGATTCTTATAAAGGTGTCCGCGACTTCTTCCCTGCCGATATGGCCGTGGAGCAAGCCATTTTCAATATCTGGCGCAAAAATGCCGAGAAATACGGTTATGAAGAATACAATGCTTCAGTTCTAGAACCAGCCAATCTTTATCGAGCAAAATCCGGCGACGAAATAGTAAATGAACAGACCTACACTTTCACCGATCGTGGCGAGCGTGAAGTTACTTTGCGTCCAGAGATGACACCAACAGTAGCTCGCATGGTAGCCGCCAGAAAGCGCGAACTTATATTCCCTTTGCGCTGGTATTCCATTCCAAATCTTTTCCGTTATGAACAGCCACAGCGCGGCCGTGTCCGTGAGCATTGGCAACTCAATGTCGACATCTTCGGTGTCGAGTCAATATCAGCAGAGATCGAGACTATAAATATGGCCTATGACATCACTCGTGCCTATGGCCTCAAAGATACAGATTTCGAGATCCGCATAAATAACCGCAAAGTCATGGATTATGTGGCTCGCGATGTATTTGGTTTAGATGAAGCTTCAGCGCAAAAGATCTCTAAACTCATAGACAAGAAGAATAAGATAGACCCGAAGGCATTTGTTTTTGGTATAGATGAAATCATAAAAGATAAGACCAATACTCAAAAATTCCTAACCCTCTTGAATTCCAAGAATTTTGAAGAGTTCACTGCAAATCTCCCACAAACAAAGGAAGAACATGTCGGACTTCGTGAGGTTCGTGAAGTTATCGCTGGTCTTGAGAATCTCGGCATCACCAATGCTCGATTCGATCAGACACTGATGCGTGGATTCGATTATTACACCGGAATTGTTTTCGAAGTCTACGATCTAAATCCAGCTAACAGGCGTTCAGTCTTCGGAGGTGGTCGTTATGACGATCTCTTGTCTCTCTTTGGTAATGAAAAAGTGCCAGCTGTAGGTTTCGGCGCAGGAGATGTCACCGCTCGCGACTTGATGGAGACTTATGGAGCGCTTCCAGTTTCGCCAGCTGGAGCCGATATCGCCATCTGTATCGTTGGTGAGCAGAACACTCCTTACGCTCTAGAAGTGGCGCAGATATTGCGTGCAGAAGGTAAAAGGGTTGCTGTAGATCTGTCAGGTAAGAAGGTTGGTGATCAAATAACAAAAGCTGATAAGCGAGGAATTCCAGAAGTTATTTGCATAGGCGATGAAGAAACGAGGACCGGCAAGCTCAAGATAAAAAACCTGAAAAGTGGTGTCGAGGCGGATTTTAGTGTGTCTTAAATATTCGTACGAAGGCGGTATGTGGAACACATGTTTTTTGAGTGTTTTTCAAAGTGACGGATTTTCCGTCACTTTTAGAAAGTGCCTCGGAGGGATGTGTGGGAGACATGTCCCGGTGACATGCTATAATACTCCTCTAATCAAACCATGCGTAAAATCACTCTCGATCTTGAGACAAAAAATATGTTTTCTGATGTGGGATCAAATGATCCAACAGCACTAGATGTATCCGTCGTCTGTATACACGATTCGCTGGACGACACTTATAAAAGCTTTACTGAAGCCAACATGAAAGATCTTTGGCCGATCTTGGAGCAGAGCGATATGCTCATCACTTGGAATGGCGACCATTTTGATATTCCCCTCCTAAACAAATACTACGCCGGTGACCTTTCGAAAATAAAGAGTCTTGATCTTATGAAAGAAGTAGTCAATGTCCTCGGGCGCCGATTGAAACTAGACACGGTGGCACAAGCTACTCTCGGTAAAGCCAAATCTGGTAACGGTCTCGAAGCCATAGAATGGTGGCTTTCCGGAGAAATCGATAAGATTATCAAATACTGCATCGACGATGTCCGTCTGACGAAAGAAGTTTACGATTATGCCATCGCCAATTCCTCACTAAAATACAAAGATAATGGTAGTATAAAGGAGGTCAAATTGAACACAACTTCATGGGAGGTACCACAATCTGACGCGATGACATTTACTTTGCCACTTTGATTACATTAAAAATTATAAATAAAACAATATGATAAAAAGACAATATAACCATTTCGAATCAGGCTCCATCTCAACTCCAGCAGCTATTATTGTCGCAGCAGCTATTATCGCCATCGGTCTTATTGTCGCTTTCAGACCAGCTGGAAAGACCACTTCGGACTCGAAAGCTTCAGCAGTTGATTCTATAACTCAAGGCCCAGCCGTAAATATGCGCGCAGTGACCGTCGCCGATCATATTCTCGGAAATCCAAATGCTCCGATAAAGCTAGTAGAGTATTCAGATACCGCATGTCCATTCTGTAGATTATTCACACCTACACTAGAAAAAGTTATGGATAATTATGGCGCCGGCGGACAAGTCGCTTGGGTTTATAGAAATTTCCCACTAGATAAACCAGATCCAAATGGCAATATCTTGCATAAAAATGCCGGCCATGAATCACAAGCCCTAGAATGTGCTGCACAAGTCGGAGGTAACGACAAATATTGGATATTCCTGAAGCGTCTTTATGCCGTCACTCCTTCGGTAACAGGACAGACACCGGAAGGATTGGATCAGGCACAACTCCCAATTATCGCTAAGTTCGCAAACATAGATGTGAAAGCATTCAACACTTGTCTAGATAGTGGCAGCACGAAGGATTTGGTTGAAGCAGATTATACTGACGGTGTTAATGCTGGCGTAAACGGCACACCATTTACTATCTTTGTACTATCAAAACCGGCCGCGTCATCACTAGACAATGTCATCTCTTCACTCATCATAAAACTCAGAATACCTACAGATCAATTATTCTTATCTGATGACAGAACAAAGATTGTAATGAGCGGTGCTCTGCCTTACGAAAATATCAAGACTATTATAGATGCAGTACTAGGAAAATAAGGCGAATTATTAAGACAGATTATTTCACCAGATCGGTGAAGAACTTCCATATCTCGTACATTACTTCAGTATCATACTGGCAGTATTTGAGCATTTGTTGTTTCTTTTCTTCAACAGCTGCGCCAATCAATTCACCTTTGAATATTTGCCTGTATGCCTCTATAGCAGCTGTACCATTTCCAACCGCCAGCTCTTTATAGGAATATTTTGGAGCGAGCACTGGTTGAACTTTTTTGATAGAAGAACTACCCTTGAAATCATGGTGTATATAGTATTGATTTTCGACAATATCCATCAGATCGTATGTTCGTCTAACAACATCTTTCAGGAAATTGGCGCCAGACGGCACTAGATGTGCCAACTCTAGATTGCGTGAATTCTCAAACTTCTTGCTCCAGGAAATGATTTTCCCCGTATCGCCTATGTGTTTCCTTAAACTTTCGACAAGTCTCTCAGCAGGATCTCCATCTAGTATCAAACACTCTTCATGCTCTAGTTTGGCATCTTTACTTCTTAAGATATTGAGAGAATACTGAAAAACGATATTTTGATATGGATGATAGCCATCGAATAGAGGTATCGCTGATGGATATGTCTCATAATCAAGAAAATACAGAGGAAATGAAAGATGATCGAGTTCTTTCTTTATTGCTTCAAGATCTATTATTGGTTTCTTCGTCTTGTACGCTATAACCTGATTGAGTTTCCTTGGCTTCTTCGGTTTTTCGCCTTCTTTTGCTTCTTTAGGTATTATTCTCTCATCTTCAGGTACTTCATCTATCTTGAGTATTTTATCATCAAGCAACTCCTTCAGATATTTTTTGCTGCTGCCAATCCGGTTCAGATCATGGACGCTATATTTCGGTACATCCAAATTGCTTATACTGAAAGATGTACAATGCGCCGACCTGCCTTTGTAATAACATTTACAATTTCCTACAGGCATCTTTTCTTCTGACAGATATACATACGCGCCTTCCATTTCTGACAGAGTTATAGACTGGAAATCATCACTAACTTTCTCTGTCTTATCCGTCAATGCAAAAAGTTTGTCTGGATCGATTTTTCCAACTCTTATATAGTTCTTATCAGGTCTCAAGAGATATTTTTTATTGAATGTAACACCGCAATGCTTTGCGACATTCACTTGAAAAGCAAGGTCATATTCATATTGCAGTTCTTTCTTCTTATCTACTTTTTCTGGTTTACCTGAGACATCTTCGGTGTCGCCAATAGAATCAGCTACATCATCTCCTAGAGCAGACGACATCTTTATCTCATATAGATCATAAGCGTTTGCCGCCGCATTCCAGACCAGAGCATCAGTAGCAGCGAGGTATTTATCCGTACCAAAAACCGCCTGAAATATTACCGGCGTATGTTCCGCTATCAATTTCTTGGTCAATTCCTGTGCACCATGACTTCGTTTGTCGATCAAATATCCACCACGAAAAATAGACATAGTCCGTGCCAATTCTTCGACTTCATTTCCTACAATAGCCAGAGACTGTTCAAACTCAGATATTTCGAACTTATTGTATTCCTCCGGTTTATGCCACTTTATCCAGACATTCTTATCGCATTCTTTGTAGAGTATGAAATCAGTTTTTGTGAGCTGTTTCATTTGCCTAATAATTCTTCAACTTCCCAGCTTGATCGTGCTGGCGGATGCGCTCGTGGGCCTTGGCTTCGATCTGACGGATACGTTCGCGAGTGACGCCAAATTCACGGCCGACTTCTTCAAGTGTATGAGTGATACCGTCATTTAGACCATGTCTCATCTCGAGGATCTTGCGCTCTTTTTCAGAGAGATCATTTAGAATAGCGTTGACTTGGTCGCGTAGGATACGGCGTGAAGACTCCTGATCTGGAGACAAAATCTTGTCATCGGCAATGAAGTCCTGCAAAGTAGACTTTCCATCATCACTATCATCGCCGACTGGTGTCTCAAGAGAGATAACATCTTGTTCAATCTTCTCAATCTGATATATCTTCTCAACATCGAGTCCCATCTCTATAGCAATCTCATCTGGTAATGGTTCACGACCTAGATCCTGCGAAAGACGACGAACAACTTGCTTGTATTTAGCAATTGTCTCAACCATATGCACTGGCACGCGGATAGTACGTGACTGGTCAGCTAGAGCACGAGTGATAGCTTGGCGAATCCACCAAGTGGCGTAGGTAGAAAACTTATAACCCTTGGTCCAATCGAACTTATCGACAGCACGGAAAAGTCCCAAGTTTCCTTCTTGAATAAGGTCAAGCAAAGTCAGATCTGGGCTGCGACCGACATATTTTTTTGCAATGGAAACAACCAGACGAAGGTTCGCCTTGGCTAGAAGATTCTTAGCTTCCATATCTTCGTTCTGGATGCGCTTAGCGAGCTCCTTCTCCATCGCGCCGTTTATGAGTGGGTATTGACCAATCTCACGCAGATACATCTGAATAGAATCGTATGCCGAATCAGAACCGCGACCGATATGTGGAGCATTTTTCTTATCTTTCAAATCATCGACTTCGAGCAAACCACCACCTTCAAGTACGTCGACATTTGCCGCCGAAAGTTTTGCGTAAAGTTCATCGAGAAACATTATATCATTCTCAATCTGTGGAAATTCTTTCAAGATCTCATCGTAAGTAACGAAACCACGACTTCGACCTTTCTCTATGAGTTTATTGGAGCGTTGTTCGAAATTTTGCTTAGAGCTTTTCGCTGATCCAGCACTTTTCTTGGATTGACCGACGATGTTGCGCTTGCCAGAGCTTCTAGATCTCTTCGCGCCAGACTTACCAGACTTGCGAGCTTTGGCACGAGAAACAACACGCTTCACAGAACGGCGACTATTCTTGCGGACTTTTGAAGCCGCTTTTTTTGTTTTTGACATTTAAAAAAGGTTGCTATTAGAGGCTAATGAGTATCAAATGCGAAACTTAGTTAATGAACGCCTTTCATAGCCGCAGTGGGCATATGGGCAATTAACACAGTGGATACGATTGTAAATGAAAAACTGGTGCAATGCAAGGGGTTGTGTGAATAAAAAGAGGATAAATAGCTTTTTTATGCTACTATTCCAGAGATGAAATCTGCGCAAATTATGAAAAATAAGCCTATAAATCAAGACGAAAAGTTATTCGACCTTGCCATTATCGGTGGCGGACCAGCTGGGATGATCGCGGCTGGCAGAGCTGCGGAGCTTGGCGCGAAGGTTGTTTTGATTGAGAAAAATGCGACCCTTGGTAACAAACTGCTCATGTCCGGCGGTGGCAGATGCAATGTCTTGAATGCGGAATTCGACACGCGTAAGCTTCTCGATAGATTTAAAGGTGATGGCAAATTCCTCTTCTCGACATTTTCACAATTTGGCGTGAAGGAAACTCTCGACTTTTTCCACAAAGCCGGTATGGAAACAAAAGTAGAAAATGAACAGCGCGTCTTCCCCATTAGTGACAGATCGCAATCGGTTTTGGATGTGCTTATTTCTTATATGAAAAAAGGTGGGGTTACGGTTATGGTCAATGCTCCTGTTGCGGACATTATATCCGAAGACAATAAAATCTCCGGTATCAAGCTCAAAGATGGAAAGATCATCCACGCAAAATCAGTCATCATCGCCACTGGTGGAACATCACATCCAGAGACTGGTTCGACTGGAGATGCTTATGCTTGGCTCAAGAAGATCGGCCACACCATTGTCACGCCAACACCTTCATTGGTGCCGATAGCCGTGAAAGATAAATGGGTCAAGGAATTGTCAGGGCTGACACTTCCGGATGTGAAGGTGAAAGTATTTTTGGATGGAGTGAAACAAGATATAGCCGCCAGTAAATTCACCAAGAAAGGCAAAATTCTTTTCACTCATCAAGGTCTTAGCGGACCAATGATTCTCAATATGAGCAAAGACATCGGCGAGATCCTCCGATATGGCGAGGTGGCTTTGTCACTCGATATTTTGCCGATGTACGATCACGCCAAACTCAACCTCAAGTTGCAGGAGATATTCAAAGAAAATGACAAAAAGAAATTCAAGAATTCTCTAGGCGAATTGCTGCCTGTGGCTATGGCTCAAGCAGTTGTGGAACTTTCAGGTATTGATCCAGAAATTATCTGCAATGCCGTCAGCCGCGAAGAGCGTATAAAGCTAATCGGTCTGCTTAAGGATATTCCGGTGCGCGTCGATAAACTCCTTGGCGCTGACAAAGCCATCGTCTCAAGCGGCGGAGTCGTCCTCGACGAAGTAGACTTCAAGACCATGCGCTCTCGCCTATTTTCCAATCTCTACTTCGCTGGCGATATTTTAAACATAGACCGACCATCCGGCGGTTTTAGTCTGCAGATTTGTTGGACTACAGGTTATGTGGCTGGGACACATTCGGCGGAATAAGCGCGAGCGTTTTTATTCCTTCCTCTTCTTAGCAATCTCTGCTTTCCTGGTTGAGAGCTCCTGACACTTCTTAGCGCATTCTTGAGCGCGGGCGTGGTCGCCAGCCTTCTCGGCTTGGCGTAGACCTTGCATAGCTTGAAAGAGGTCGGCATTTACAATATCTTCCTCAAAATTCATTAGGAGCTCTTTCATATGATGGTCCCACTTCTCTTTGTCAGAGCCAAAATATTCTTCAGCTTCGAACATGAGGTCACTCTTCATAGCTTCGGCGCGTGCTAACCTTTCAGTAAATGAATCGCCAGCAATTTTTTTCAATTGCTCCAAGTATCCGTTTGCGTCTTGTAATTCACTTGCGCTCTGCGCCTTTCCCCTTGCGCCTTCCATTATAAAAATAATTCCAAAAACTTGGCGCTCGGCTAGATCGATACGATGAGGTGAATTGTTGATGGTTGCAAAATTTGTGGCCGTGCTTTTTGAGGTACCAGAATTTGTGCTTGCAGCTGGCGTCGCCGCATCTTTCTCTTTCTGCTTCTTGATCACCATCTTCAAATCCTGCCAAATAGCGTCAGTTGGTATGGAAGCTTTGTCGGCGATCATTCGCACATAATACGACTGGTCGCTGGCACTCTCGATACGCGCAAGTAAAGGCATAACCCTCTCGAGGATGGCGCGAGAAATCTTTCGTGCGTCAGTCACTTCACGCACAACATTGTTGAGTTCAAATTCTACGACAGGTGTGGCAGCGCGCAGTACATTTTTCCATTTTTCTATATCTTCTTTCACTAGATCGGCTGGGTCTTTACCACCGACAATGTCGGCTATCTTTACATCCATACCAAGTGAAAGTGCTATTCCAGAGGCTCTTAGAGCTGCTTTACGACCAGCCGAGTCAGAATCGAAGGCAATGATGACATTTGGAGAAAGCCTGCGGACAAGGCCGAGATTGCTGACTATTCCCTGCGCACTTACAGCTTCATCGCCAAGAGCTGTTCCAGAAGCCGCCACGGTGTTCTTGATTCCAGCTTGATGCGACATAACCAGATCCATCTGACCTTCAACGAATATTGAATATCCCATGCGTCGGATTTCGCTCTTGGCTTTGTCGAGACCATATAAGACCATGGATTTGTCATAAAGTGGTGTGTCGGGACTGTTCAAGTATTTCGCGGACTTACCATCATCTTTCAATATGCGTCCAGTAAATGCAATCACGCGTCCGCTGGAATCGGTTATTGGAAACATTACACGACCACGGAAGCGGTCGTAAAAATCACGGCTATCTTCTTCCTTCGCTTTGACCAGGCCGACTTTTTCCATCATCGCATCGCTCCAACCTTTGCCTTTTAAGTGTGTAGCCAGGTTGCGCCATCCTTCTGGAGCCCAGCCGACACGAAAATCTTTTCGCGAAGTATCAGACAAGCCACGACTCTTCACATATTCTTGAGCTTCTTTCGACTTTGTGTATTGATCTTCGAAATATGTAGCCGCAAGCTCCATGAGTTGGAATTGTCGGTCGCGCTCGCTGTCGGCTTTCGTATCATAAACAAGTGGCACGCCAGCACGCTCCGCAAGTATCTTCAGAGCACCGCGAAAATCTAGACCTTCAAATTGCTCTACGAAAGAAAAAATATCACCTTTTGCACCACAGCCGAAACAATAATATCCACCTCGATCTGGCGATACGAAAAATGACGGTGACTTTTCATTATGAAATGGACACTTCGCCTTGTAAGACTTCCCCGCCTTATCCAGCTTCACATAAGAGCCGATCACCACATCTATCGGCAAGCGCTCTTTTATTTGTTCAACGGTAGTACGATTCATATGAGGCCACGGTGGGAATCGAACCCACGCATAACAGTTTTGCAGACTGTCGACTTACCACTTGTCTACGTGGCCATTCGCCGACCCTTCAGGTCAGCACTCGCATTCTAGCTATTTTTTGACGCGAAGTCCACTTTTATTATGTGTGCCATGCGAACTATTTGTTGATAGTGATTTCAAATAACTCCTCCTGTGTATCTCTGATATTCCATGCCTTTTTATCGCTTTATAATGAGCCGCTGTGCCATAACCCTTATGTATATCAAACCCGTATTGCGGATATCTTTTCGCGAGCTTTTTCATGCGACGATCACGATGAACTTTCGCACATATGGATGCGAGCGCGATGATCGGTTCTGTAGCATCGCCATTTATAATAGTCTTTTGATTCTTGAACCTCGGATGAGCATGAAGAAGACCATCAAGTTTTATCTGTGAAGTCATGTCAATGAATCCGTCGCGCTCAAGTCTCTTCAGTGCACGGTTTATAGCGGCTTTGACTGCATAGGTTATGCCGCGCCTGTCTATGATTGCAGCACTAGAAAATGAAACTGCATACGCGACTTCTTGCGCTTTACTGCTCGTTTGCGCCCTGCGCCTTTCACTTTTCACTTTCTCTAACCATCCCTCCCTTTGCTTTTCAGATAACTGTTTCGAATCTTTTACTCCACGAAATTTTCGCAGAACAGCCGGCGAGCTTACAACGAAGACACCTACAGAAACTGGACCAGCTAGAGGACCGCGACCAGCTTCGTCGATACCGACTAATATATGTGACTGGGTTTTCATTGGCGACCGAGCCTTTTATTCTTAAAATTTTGTGGAGAAACTATCGAACGCCTGAGCTTTTCCTCAAGTTTTTTGCGTGCACCACCGGCTATATCGCCGCCCACTTTTGCGTCTTCTTTCAGTTTGGGAACACCTTTTGAATCTTCATTGCGGTGAATTTCCGTAGTCGCACGTTCACCCAACATGTTGAATATGAGCTCGAAATCATCCATATGGTCACGAAGATTCTCGCGCTGGAGGCCTTTCAATTTCTTATACTCTGTTGGGGTCACACCGAAAGTGGCTTTGGAAATCTCCGCAGTCAATATCTCAAAATCTCTTTTTTCTTGTGCTCCGCGATTTTTCCATTCGTCTGTAAGCTCCTCGCGGATAGCAATGCCGCGCATGCGCTTCTCTATCCAAGCGTCTGGATACCCTTTTGCTTTATAAAGAGCTCTGGTACGCTTAGTGGCTAATTCTGGGTCTTCTATCTCTTGGATTCGTTCATAACCAGTCCTGGCAAGCCAGCGTTTTAGTGATTCTACCTTAGGTGATGGGATGGATTGGACGATACGGAACATACCCTCCGTGTTTGAACAATCAGTCTCGTACATTTTTCCATCAGAAGACTCCAATTTCAGTTGTCGACAAATTGTCGATAACTCGATCTTTTCATCATCTTTAACGCGTACTTTCATCCTGTACCAATAATCGTTAGGGTTTTCACTACCCGTGGCGGCCTTTATCACATCCACAACCGAAAACCACCATTCGCCTTTATAAATGGTCTTGCGTATGCCAGATCCTCTGAATAATACAATCTTCATATTCTCCATACTCTACATTTTCCCAAAATAGAAAGATAAATCAATAGAGACAACCCCGGGCTCTTATGTCGCTATCATTGCTGTTTATGTTCTGTGAAAGTACCTATGCATTTTATCCATCCAGTCTCTTTCTTGAGATATTTCATAAGCGATATAGGCCACGCTGAATCTTTATCTGTCCTGACAACTTCGACATAAAACAAATATTCTTCTCTTATACCTTCACACACAGAGTGTATGCTTGTCATGTTTAATGAAAGATCCGAAAAAACTTTTAGAACATTCACAAGCGATCCGGCTTTGTGAGCAACCTTGAAAACAAAAGATTTTTTATTGCCAGTATGATCGGAATCTATATCTTTATTAGCGACCAAGTGAAATCTCGTCTCATTTGATGAATGATCATTCATATCATCACGGACTACAGTCAATCCGTATTCATCTGCAGCAAATCTCGAAGCGATAGCAGCTGCACCTGAAGAAGGATCGCTCTCTGCAACAATCTTGGCAGCCATTGCTGTACTACTAGTTGGAACTTGTTTGGATGCAGAGCTCAATCCCAAACCGACCAAGCTTTTCCTACACTGACCCAATGCTTCCGGATGAGACATAACAATAGTCGGTACTTTTGGACCAGATGAGCGCATAAGCAAACAGTTCCTTATTTCTACCCATTGTTCAGCGACTACTTTTGCTGTGTATGAATCCTTCAACCAAACATCGGCAACCTCTCTGATAAGACCGCGAGAACTATTTTCTATCGGCACAACTCCATATGATATTTCTTTTCCAACTTGGACTTTATTCAAAATCTCTTCATGAGAATTTATGAAGACTATTTCAACGGCTTTATCTTTGAAATATCGCTCGGATAGCCTATTCGCGGCATAATGACCATTACTACCACAAGGGCCCAAAACGCCTATCTTTATGGGGTGCTTCATTGTGCAATCAATTCTACAAGCGTTTGATGATTAGTCAATGTAACGCACTCGCCAGCATTTTGTTATACTCTCCATATGTCCGATTTTACCCATCTCCATGTGCATTCGCATTATTCCCTTCTGGCGGCTCTACCGAAGATAGATGACTTGGTTGGTGAAGCCAAGAGGCATGGAATGAAAGCCTTGGCATTGACCGATAGCGGCAACCTCTATGGCGCCATAGAATTCTTCAAGGCCTGCAAGAAAAAAGAGATCAAACCGATAATTGGCGTGGATTTTTATGTGGCAGCACGTTCACGCAAAGACATGCAAGCCGGTATCGATAACCGCCGCACACGTCTGGTCCTGCTGGCGCAAAATGAAACAGGCTACAAAAATCTCATCCAACTCGTGACGCTTTCTAACCTTGAAGGATTTTATTACAAGCCGCGCATCGATCGTGAACTCCTAGAAAAATATAATGAAGGCCTCATCGCTATTTCGCCATCATTTTCTGGCGAGATCGCTCAATCACTGAAAGGTCGCAATCAAGATAAGGCTCGCGAAATCGCCGCATTTTATAAGAAAGTTTTTGGCGCCTCGAACGGCGCCACCGGCGCGGCTAATCGCCTCTACATAGAAATAACACGCCATCCGGAGATTGAGAATCATGAAGCCAATATGAAAACGTTGGTGGAATTCGCTAAGTCGCAAGGCATACCGGTTATGGCAGCGCACGACATTTACTATATAAAACCTGAAGACCGATTCGCACGCGAGACACTGGTACGCGTGAACTCACACAGCGACGCCTCTGAAAAAATATCCGATAGCGATGAAGATGATTTCTCTTTCATTTCCAGTGAGCGTGCAGATGAGCTTTTCCGTGATATGCCGGAGGCATTGGCAAATACCGTGCACATAACAGAGTCCTGCAATCTAGAACTTGAGCTTGGAAAATGGGTATTCCCTGCTCTCACTGTGGAAAGTGGGCTCACACCAGATGAAGAACTTCGTCGAGTTGTCTACGAAGGATTTGAACGACGTAATGTTCCAAAATCAGAAGATATCATCAAGCGCGCCGAATATGAACTAAAAGTCATCCGTGATAAGGGCTATTCGCCATACTTCTTGGTGGTGGCAGATATGCTTCGTTTTGCGCGCGAGAACGGCATCTTGAGTAATATCAGGGGTTCGGTTTCTGGATCCATGGTTACTTTCTTGGCTGGGATTACAAACATAAATCCGATCGAATATGAGATTCCCTTTGAACGTTTCTTGAATCCAGATCGTCCATCCGCACCAGATATCGATATGGACTACGCCGATGATAGACGCGATGAGGTCATCGATTATGTCCGTCAAAAATATGGCGCCGACAAAGTGGCTCAAATAGGTACATTCGGAACAATGGCCGCACGAGGAGCCGTGCGCGATGTGGCTCGTGCTATGGGTTTCGATTACGCTGTGGGCGATCGTATCTCCAAGCTTATACCGATGGGTTCTCAAGGATTCCCTATGACCATAGAACGCGCTCTTGAAGAAACTCCGGATCTCAAAGCGGCATACGACCAAGAAGAAGACACACGACGTATCATAGATATGGCAAAGAAGATTGAAGGTTGTGCGCGACATATCGGAGTCCATGCGGCTGGTGTGGTTATTTCACCTACGGCGCTGACCGACTACACGCCACTTCAGTTCGACCCAAAAGGCGAAGGAAAAATCATAACGCAATATGATATGTATTCGATCGAAGAAGCCGGTCTTCTCAAGTTCGACTTCTTGGGTCTCAAGAACCTGACTATCATCGCCGACGCCATTGAGCGTATTCACAAAATCGACGGCGTGTCACTGGATGTCGATACTATTCCAGTCAATGACAAGCCAACCTTCGAGATGTTGGCTCGCGGAGAAACCGCTGATTTGTTCCAACTAAACGGAGATGGTATGACAAAGTTCTTGAAAGATCTAAAGCCGACAACTATTCACGACATAAATGCCATGGTGGCTCTATATCGCCCTGGACCTATACAATTCATCCCTGATTATATTGCGCGTAAGCATGATTCGAAGCTTATAAAATATCTTGATCCAGCCCTCGAAAAAATCTTGAAGAAGACTTATGGCGTTCTTGTTTATCAGGATGACCTGCTCATCATGGCTCACGACTTAGCTGGTTATAGTTGGATAGAAGTGGACAAATTCCGCAAAGCCGTTGGTAAGAAGATACCAGAAGAAATGGCAAAGCAAAAAGAAAATTTCATCCAAGGTTGTATCAAACATAGCGGTTGGTCAGAGAAAAAAGCGAAAGAAATCTGGAAATGGATCGAGCCTTTTGCAGCTTATGGTTTCAATAAAGCCCACTCTGTTTCTTATGGTCGTATCGCTTATATAACCGCTTATCTGAAAGCACATTTTCCAGAAATATATCTCTCCGCGGTCTTATCCAGCGAATCTGGTGATACTGAAAAAGTCGCCGAAACTATTGCTGAATGTAAGCGTGTTGGTGTCCCTGTCTTACCTCCAGATGTAAATGAAAGCTTCAGTCAATTTACCGTGGTCAAGGACAGTGGCTCTTCACAAGCTGTCGGCAGTACGGCGTTGAAGCGTATCCGCTTCGGACTCGTGACTATAAAAAACTTCGGTCAAGGTATATCCACAGCTATCATCGATGAGCGTAAAAGGCCAGAACAAGAAGGTGGTGGCAAATACACATCTCTGGCAAACTTTCTCGATCGTGTGAAGGATCGCAGTCTCAA
>Ga0194053_10000335_pt1 | contig 36131 bp, 39 predicted proteins | sample SepL228m_MetaG_FD_161684 | JGI IMG/M metagenome (GOLD analysis project Ga0194053, IMG submission 161684) | Anoxic zone freshwater microbial communities from boreal shield lake in IISD Experimental Lakes Area, Ontario, Canada - Sep2016-L227-8m | ecosystem: Environmental > Aquatic > Freshwater >... | reverse complement strand
AGGGAGGGTTCAGCTATGATAGACTCAATGATGAACTTCGGGGTCTCCTGCGGAGATCTTACTTCCCCTCAGTTCATAAAAAATACAGAAGACAAAAGACCATTTACACAAAATTCCTTAAACAGCCCAAGATTTTTGCAATGGTTTATATTTTCTCTATTCCTGTAAATCTGATCACATTGAACCGCCTCAGGATAAAACCCAAAGCGCTTATGATAAGATTCAATTTGGTCTTTCAAATCAAGTGATTCGTTGTAACTGTCAAAACTAAAGCGGTCAAGATAGGTGAAGCCGTCTATGACACTAACGGATATTTTTGCTCCGAATTCAGTCTTGGCTTTACTTTTGCCTCTTACTATGGGTCTGATATGCGGCTGACTTATGCTTACTATCCTGTCATCAAATGTATGAACATTATTGTTATACATGAAATTTTACTGCCTGTAGAGTTCAGATACTACAAGAAGATCTTTATGCTCTTTAGTGCTTAATCCTGTCAGAGATATGGTATCGCCTTTCCAAGTATTACCCATCTGTTACTGCTCTTAAGTTTTCCGACAAACGGCAGTATGAAGTTTTCGAATTCTTCCTGGTTATGTCTAAACTGATACATTATAATTTCTCTAAAGTGCAAATATTTTAGTGTCATAAAGTGTAATTCCTTACACTAGAAATGCTTGTGAATAATTAATGAATCTCTAATTAAGGATGTCAAACATAAAAATCATATACAATTATAGAGAATTGGTATGCACCTTAGTCAAGTGCATACCCCAGAAAATTATTTTATCAGTGTCTTTTTTTCGGAAAGATTTTATATAGAGTCTTATCCCAGAAAGCTTCAAAGTTTTCATCTTTAACTATACATTGGTTAACAACTAATGCCAAATCTAAGGCTGAGAAAAATGAGCGGTGTCTTCTTGATTTAGTGAATCTTTCTCTGCTGAAAAGTTTGTTCTGCAGAAAAATCGCATCAACAGCCTCGCAGATCATCCATCTTGGGAAATTCATTGGGTGAAAGACTTCCCTTAGAACTCTTCTCATTGGTTTCTTTTCATCATGTTCATACAGATGAACGGCGTCTTCGGGATTGCCTGAAAATTTCAATGCTATAAATGGCAGAGCCATGGCAGACATAGCATTAATCAGTGAATCAGGAATCTTGTTCTCTAGCATAAATTCGCATCTGCTCTTGAGAAGTTCCATTGCTAGTTTTGCTTCTTTGGATTGGAATGAAGAGTGCAGATTAGGCATAAAACTTGAGAGGAACCCATATTCATAGAAGACATTAAGTATCTTCCAGGCGTAAGTTTTTTTAAGTATCTTTTCAAGTTCAAGAGTGAGTCTTGAAAGCGACGCCAGCTTTATATCACTCTGCATCCTGACAAGTGCTGACTGGGTCTGATCTTCGAGTGTAAATCCATATTGACCGACAAGTTTCAAGGCTCTGAGCATCCTGACGGGGTCTTCTGAAAATCTAGTCGCAGGGTCGCCTATTACCCTGACAATTTTTCTTTCCAGGTCTGATAAACCTTTGCAAGTATAGTCAATGATCCTTTTTTTAATGGGGTCGTAGAAGATGGCATTTACTGTGAAGTCTCTTCTCCAGGCATCCTCATAAGATGTTCCATATTCGTTGTCGTTTCTGATTAGCATCGAGGCCTTCTCGTCTTTGCTATGATAGGCGTGGTGATGGTGATGATGTCCATGGTCAGGATTGTCGTCGGCTTGCTGGTCATCATGGTTTTGTTCCTGTAGCTCTCTTTCAAGTTCCTGTTCCCTTGCCTGGTCTTCTATCTCTTTTTTGGAAGGAATGCGTCTGAAAGTGCTCACTTCAATGATGTGCTCTCCGTCTCTAATGTGGACTATTTTAAATCTTCTTCCTATGATTCTGGCTCTCCTTCTTGAGAAGACTTCTCTCACCTCTTCGGGCGTGGCGGCAGTAGAGACATCGTAATCTTTCGGCGTTCTATTGATGAGCAGATCTCTAACTGCTCCGCCGACAAGATATGTCTCGTATCCGTGCCGGTTTAGTCTTTGGATTATTTCGAGCACTGCGTGAGTGTCTATAAGGGCATTGAGGTCAATGTTTCTGGTAATAAAGTCATTTTCAGATCGCATGAGTTCTTGTTATTCCTAAAGTTGTTTTGCGCAAATTGATGATGTTAAGTTTTCGAGAACGAGTCTGAGCGTCTGGTTGCCTGAGACCAATTCAATATTAGCATTCAGAAGAGTTGAGAAAATATCAGCTAACTCCCTTTCATTAAACCTTAAAGACTGTTCGTACGATTTAAAAGCTTTGAAAGGATGAATCTTGGAAATTGCATCAGGCAGTAATGATTTATCGACGGATTCGAGTTTTGCTTTAAAGTTATAGTAATTCAGAATGCCTCTTATCCCGAGCTGTTGAGATACTGACTTCATATTTAGGATATCTTTGAATTTTCTGGCTGCCGTGTAAAGGAGGGGAAGTTCAGGTGAAGATTTATCTTTTGGCTGAGGATTATCTATTAAAATATTAAGGGAGTAAAGAGCCTCCTTAAGGTTTTTTGATGCCAGCGCTTCCGAAAAAGCCCATACAGCCATCTCGTAAGTCTTGGAGCATATTGCCTTGCAGTCCTCTACTTCGACTGCTGTTTTACCATCAGTGTAAGCCGAAACTTTCTCCATTTCTGCCGAAAGCCTTCCGCTGTTTGTTCCTGCGGCATTGGCTATAAATTCTACAGCATCATTGTTGATTCGTTTGCCGTCATTTTTAAAGAAATCTCTTATTTTAGCAGTTACATTTGCCTGAAAATCGGGATCGAATGAGGAGATTTCATTGAGTTCAATAAGTTGTCCATTTTCCTTGAAGAACTTATATATTGCGGCTTTCTTCGGGAGGTTCGGGCCATTGATGAGAATTTTGAGGTTTTCATTAGTAACTTCGTTATTCAGAGCTTCGAGTAGAATGTCTTTAAGCGTTGTGTCTTCCTTAGTCTTTTTTTCAGATTCACAAATTATGTCGAATGGAACATTCTTAAACCAGATAACTCTTTTGTCAGAGAAGAAAGAAGGGGTGTTAACGCTGTCGATAAAAGCACCGATACTCTCGGAGAGTTTTTTCTTTTCGGTATCGACGTCTATCATTTCAAATGATGCATCGTCGCTTAATGAATTTTTCAGAGATGAAGAAAACGCCATAGCTTCTCGCTTGATTGAGAGTTCGTCATTGCCGGTAATAAGTATAAAGTTCTTCATCTTATAGAGTTATCTTTAGTCTAATCATTCAGGGATGAAATTTTGTTCTATTTGCAGAGTTGATATTGTTTCAGTGAGAAGTTTGACTGCATTCTCAACATCATTAAGATCAACCATTTCTACCTGCGTGTGCATATATCTATTAGGAATGCTTATCAGCGCTGTGGCTACACCGCTCTTGGTCAATTGGATAACTGCCGTGTCTGTCCCGCCGGAAGCTCTGAATCCTGCATCTTCCTGATATTCTATCTTGTTCTCTTTAGCTGTGCTGCGAAGGAGTTTTCCTAAAACAATATTGTTGTCGGCATTTCTGTGAAGTATCGGACCTTTGCCGAGTTTTGCTACGCCGTACTGTTTGACATTAATATCTGGCGTATCAGTGGCAAATCCTACATCAATCGCAATGCCTACATTCGGGTGAATACTAAAAGCGGCTGTCTGAGCGCCTCTCAATCCTAGCTCTTCCTGTACAGTCCCGACGCAGTAAACACCTATGTTTTTGAGTTTTTTTGCAGAAAGAGACTTAATAACTTCAGCGGCTATGAAAGCTCCTATTTTGTCATCTAAGCTCTTTGAAACCAGTCTGTCATTGCGAAGCAGAGTGTAGTTGGGTTTGAAAGCTATCGGGTCGCCTATAGATACAAGTTCTTCAGCGGTTTTCTTGTCGGAAACTCCTATGTCTATCCACAGGTCTTTAATTTCAATTGACTTGTCTCTGTCTTTTTGCTCGACAAGGTGTATGGGTTTCTTCCCTATAACCCCTGAAATTTTACCATTTTCAGTCAGTACTTCTACTTCTGTGCCCGGAAGAGTGATTTTATCTATTCCTCCGACTGAACGGAAATAGATAAAACCATTGTCGCAGATATGAACAATCTGAAAGCCGATCTCGTCATAATGCCCGGCCAGCATAACTTTAAATGGAGCGTCTTCATTTATGATGCCGAAACTATTTCCCATTATGTCTGTGAAAACCTTATCGCAGAATGAGCCTAGGTATTCTCTGTAAACCCTTCCTGCATAATATTCGAAGCCGGACGGCGATGAAGTCATAAGTAACTTCTTTAAAAAATCTTTGCTCTGTTTGGTAAACATAAAATTTTCCTTGTACTAAAACTTTAGAAGTAGATTGTTGTGAGCATTACTTTTATTAGCTTGTTCCATATAATATCATAATAGCAGTATTTATCTAAGATTTTTTACATTGGAGTATTTAGTTTATATGACCTTTGATGAACTTAAGTCATTTCTTAACGATGCGAAAGCGCGAACTCTTAACCTCAAAAGACACCTCAAAATAGACGAAAAGGCACAAGCTAAGAAAGATATTGAAGAAAAGATGCTTGCTCCTAATTTCTGGGACAGCAGGGAAAAAGCTCAGGCTTATATGAACGAGCTTAGCGCGGCAAAAACTGTTCTTGAGAGTTACGATAAACTTGCCAGGGATCTGGAAGACTTTACTGCTATGGCCGAACTTGTCATAGAAAACCCTACAGATGATATGCTTGAAGAAGCTGAATTGCTCTGGAAAGGATTTTCTCCGACAATAGACAGGGCAGAACTTCTAAGCTTCCTTTCCGGCAAATATGATAAAAACAATGCTTACATCTCTATACATGCAGGAGCAGGCGGGACTGAATCGTGCGACTGGGCTTCAATGCTCTTTAGGATGTATAGAAGATGGTTTGAAAGGCGTGGGTGGAGCGAGGAAATCGTAGAATTTCAGCCTGGCGAAGAAGCTGGAACTAAGAGCATAACAGTTCTTGTTAAAGGTCTTTTTGCGTATGGTTATTCCAAAGCGGAAAGAGGAATACACAGGCTTGTGAGGATATCTCCATTTGACAGCAACTCAAGACGGCATACCTCATTTGTATCAGTCGAAGTCATGCCTGAATTTGAAGAGGATAATGATGAAATTGAAATTGATGAAAAGGATTTAAGGATTGATACCTACCGAAGCAGTGGAGCAGGGGGTCAGCATGTAAATAAGACAGACAGCGCAATCAGGCTTACACACCTTCCTACGGGAATTGTGGTTGCCTGCCAGATTGAACGCTCTCAGCACAAAAATAGATCGACTGCCATGAAGATGTTAAGAGCCAAACTCTTCGCACTCAAAGAAGATGGAAAAAAGAAAGAAGCAGACTCTATAAGCGGAGACAAGACTGAGATGGGATGGGGCAATCAGATAAGATCTTATGTCCTTCATCCTTATCAGATGGTAAAAGACTTAAGAACAGGTGTCGAAACAGGCAATACCGGGGCTGTTCTTGATGGCGATCTAGACCAATTTGTTGATGCCTGGGTTAAAAATAAACACAAAACTAAATAAAAAGCGATATAAAATGAAAAAAGTTCTTGTTGTTGCAATCCTAAGTGTATTATCAATAATTCCTTTAACAGCCTCAAATATAGCCGATTTCATTGTTGGTCAGGATTCATACATCCTCCTCTATATCGATGCCGGAAAACTCCAGAAAACCAAAATTTACACTGCTATCAAGAGCAATCTTCCTGCAAGATTTGCCAAATCAGACATACTTGCCTCAGTCTATCCTTCAACTGCGGCTAATGGTCTGACAGAAAAAGATTTATCTGAAGTTGTGTTTTCGGTTGATGTTTCCCAGAGTAAAACTTCATCCAAAGAAAGCATTTCTTATCTGATTGGTTTCAAACTAAATAAAAGTATTACTCAGGACGAACTGACTAAGATGCTAACTTATGACCCGTCCGGTAAGGCAAATCTTACGGTAAAACAAATTAAAATCTCTGAAATTAGTGTAACTGAAATAAAATATCAGTCGTCCTCTCTCTATCTTGCCATGCCCGATGGTAATACGATTTTTGGTTCAGATTCTTCAGACTCAGTTGTAGCCTTGATGAAAAGATATAAAACAAATAAACTTATTGCTCTACCTGAAAGGATGACCGAACAGAAGAAACTTGTAGCTAAAGATTCAGTTCTTTATGCCATCGCGGCTGTTCTTCCGGCTATAAGGGGATTGCTTCAGAGTGAAGATGATAAAATTACACCGACTAATCAGCCTCAAAGCTTAAGCGCATCTTTGAGAACTCTCATAAAGAACCTGGCTGGAGCGACGCTAAATGCTTCGGCTTCTGATACTCTAAATGTAAACACAGTTATTATGTTCCAGAATTCAGACTCGGCTAATGTCCTCAATAATCTTATCAATCAGTTCATGCCGTTACTTAAAATTCAGATATTTATGATGGCTCAAAATAATACTCAGATACCGTTTTTAAATACCATTACCAATAGTGTTAATGGAAATAACTTTGTCTTGAACTTTTCATTATGCGGTGACGACATTGCAGGTATCTTGAATCTTTCCCAGTCCAATCAGAAACTTAATCTGAATGTAAACTCAATCAGTATCCAGAATTAGCGCTGAGATTTCAGGTTTTAGATTGATGATTTCGGATTTGAGGAGCTAACCACAAAGGGCTCAAAGGTTTCACAAAGAATAACACGGGTGTCTAGCCCGTGTCTAATGCTTCCTTTTTATGCTTTTGCCAGGACTTCCTTAATGGCATCAACTACATCATTAACATCCTGTTCTGTCATATCAGGAAAGAGAGGGATAGAGCACATCCTTTCGGAGTTAAAGTCTGTATTTGGAAGCACTCCCGGAGCGACATTCATTGTTTCACGGTAATATTTCTGAACATGAGCCGCAAGGAAGTGAAGACCTGTTCCGATGTTAAGTTTCTTTAACTCTTCCATAAACTGATTGCGGGTAATTTTCTCGGAAACAACTCTAACTATGAAAAGATTCCAGGCATGAGTAAAGTCATATTTCGGATCACTCAAGGGTAGGACTCCTGCAACATCTTTGAGTTTCTTTCTGAGAGACATGGCTATTTTAGTGCGTTTCTCATTGAGTTCTTTTAATCTGGCTAACTGTCTCACTCCCAAAACTGCGCAAATGTCTGTGAGATTGTATTTGTAGCCAGGTTCAACTACTTGGGCCTGAGGTGAACGACCCTGTTGCTTTCTGTCGAACGCATCGACTCCAAGCCCGTGAAACTTGAGTCTTCTAAGCTTCTCTATCAGAGTTGGGTCATTAGTAGTAATCATCCCGCCTTCGCCAGTTGTTATGTTCTTAATAGGATGGAATGAGTAAATGGCGGTATTATCACAGCCGATGTGTTTGCCCTTGTAGAAAGTTCCTATTGCGTGAGCGGCATCTTCGACGACTGTAATGCCATGCTTTTTAGCAAGATCATTAATTGAATCGAGATCTGCGGCAGCTCCTGCGTAGTGAACAGGGATGATGAGTTTAGTTTTAGGTGTAATGCATTTTTCGATAGTTTCTGTCGTAATCATCAATGTATCGCGGTCAACATCAGCAAAGACTGGAGTAGCTCCTGCAAGGACTATCATGTTCACAGTAGAAACCCAAGTTAGGGAAGGAGTGATTACTTCATCTCCGGGGCCGATATTTAATGCTTTAAGCAGTATATGCATTCCAGCTGTGGCGGATGTAAGTGCTACGCCGAATTTGGCTCCTGTATATTCGCAAAGATTTTTTTCAAATTCAGCATTCCAGACACCAGTGGTAATCCAGCTTGAAAGCAGGACTTTGCTTACTGCTTCTGTGTCTTCTTTTGTGATAGATGGTTTGCAGAAAGGTAAAAATTCTTGTCTCATAAAAACCTCCATTGTATCTAAAATAGTTTTAATATTGAATATCTACTCATAAACAATGAGGATATTGCAAAATGAGGATAAATCAATTATCCCGAAGAGAAAACTTTGTTTTCACTCATTAAATATGAGCTTGCCATATTTATCTAAATGTGTAGAATTACTTAGGAAGACTTTTTTTAAACCTAAATACTTTGGATTTTTATGAATACAGTTAACCGCCTTACATGGTTGTCCTACCTTATTTTTATGTTTATGGGCTGTGAGTTCATCTCTCAGGGTGTGCTTATCCTTTTCGTATCAAAGACATACAATATTGGTCTTGCACATGTCGGATATTTACTTTTTATCCCGACTCTAATACAGGCTATAGTCACTTATTTCAATGGATATTTTCTGGAAAGTACTAACCTTAAATACCAGATTTACATCGGACTTGGCGCCGTATCCTTAAGTCTTTTGTTTGTCATAAGCGGTTGGTATTCGCTCTTTATCATCGGGCTTATTCCTCTGGGATTTGGTAACGGCATACTTATTTCCGTACCGAATTATCTGATAGTTAAACTTCATAATGAGAATAAATTTCAGAAACTCAATATAATCAATTTCTTCTTCAGTGTGGGCGGAATTATGGGTCCATTCATTCTAGGACAATTATTGGAGATAAACTGGCCTTGGCAACTTATTGTAGCATTAGCATTTATTTTCTTGGGAATCTTATTCTGGCTCAATAAGGCAATAGAATATTCTAAGTTCGCTCCTGATGAATCAAAAGATGAAGATGCGGAAAAGAAAATATCCTGGCATCTAAGCATTTATCTGATAGCAGCAGCTCTCTTCTTCTATGTTCTTTCCGAGTGTATTTTCTCTGCTTGGATAGTTTCATACTTCAAACTTGTCTGCGATTTCTCAATAGCCAAGGCGACATTGGGGCTGACTATCTACTGGCTCTTCATCACCTTCGGAAGATTCGGGGCAGATAAAATCGCTAAATACCTGAAGATACATCAGTTTATTCTCATCTCGACATCATTGGCCTTTGTTGCATACCTATTGATTTTTCTGAATAAAAATACTACTTTCGCCATGGTTATGATTGCTTTAATGGGAATAGGTTATGCCGGACTTTATGCTTCAATTCTTTCTTACGGAATTGATCAACTGCCCTACAGTTGCCCGAAACTTATGAGCTTCATGATCCTGGCCGGCACTATCGGCGGAGTCCTGGCTTTGCCATTTTCAAGTTTCTTTGTTAATCACTACAGTATTTTAACGGCTCTGGCTTTAGGTCTTGCTATCCTATTTTTGGTTATAGTATGTATCTTTTTCACACTGAAAGATAAAAATAATCCTGTCAGGAATGTCATAGGCTCTAAGAATCTGAAGAATGTCGTAAGGATTTCCCGCTTCTTTATCCGCAAGTTTTGGCGCAAACTAACCTAATTGGGATGATTAATCACATCCTGCGGGCCTGGACGAAGGCGTGATGAACTAGAAGATATTGAGCATAACTCCAGGTATAGTCGTTTGCAGAGGTTTGTTCGCCGGTATTTCTATCTATTTGTTCGGACATCCTGAAGGATTTGCCTGAGGCGTTTTCTTTTCCATCTATGTATTTGAAAACTAATTCCATCTGCTTATTACCCATCTCGATGTAATCAGGCTTCTTGAGTTCATAAGCCAAAGTGTAGTAATACTGAGCAAGAGCGATAGATGTGATAAACCATGGATTGCCTTTATTTAAAGGATCATTCCATGTGATGCCATTATAAATATCTCCCGGATAGCGACCGATAAGATTTATTCCCTTAGGTAAATCTTCGTTGATCTTGTAAGAGTCTAATCCTTTTTTTGAGAAGCTCTTATCGGCAATGAGCCTGACAGTTTTTATGACTTCAAGCGATGTCGGAGAGAGGTCTTCTTTAGATTCCTGAATTACAGAGACAAACTTTTTGGCAATGATTTTGTCTTTTGTAAGGCTTTTGTAAACCCATGAATCAGGCTGCGAGTATTCGTATAAATTTCCAAACAATATTCCGAGAATTACTGATGAGTCCAGAGACATCCCTCTGTACTTTGAGAAGTTATTGCTTTTGTATTTCGGATATATTGGAAAACTCAGATTTAGTGGAATGTCAGAGCCTTCACAGTAGGACTTAAACTTCTCCTGACCGTATGTGAAGGTCTGATAGTGTTCTACAGCCTGATATGAAAGATCTTCAGCGGCGGCTATATATTTTGAGGCAAGAGAGAGGTTATTGAAATTTGTTGATAGAGCCGCTCCGGCAGTCAACGCTTTTATCTGAACCATTTTTGTGAAGAACATCTGGCCCAAACATGATTCCCATAAGTCAAAACATTCTTCTCTTGAGTTATCTACGATATAAGAGAGGTTCTGGTTTATTAGTCCGTTTCCTTTAATGTCAAAGAGGTATTTTTCAACAAAATTCTTATCCAGGATAGTTCCGTTAATATTTAAAGGCTCTTTCTGGGACATAATGAGATTTGCAAATTCAGTAAAGACCAAAGCAGTAAAAGCTGGTCCGTCATTCTGCGGATTTTGCCAGTCTGTGACGCTTTCTCCTGACAGATAGAATTTTGCTATTCCGGGATAATACCCATCCTGTCTGGAGGCATAGTCGAAAAATTTTATATAATTTATCATCATCTGAGCATATCTTGTAATAGATTCCTTATCGTCTGTAGCAACGGCGCTTTTAAGTTCATCTTCAATTGCAAGCATCGCAATGCCGCCGTCTCTTTGCCAGAGATATGTGAACTTGTCATTGTTGGTTTGTTTTTCTTCGATTTTCTTCTCGTAAGGAGCTGCAACTATAGCACCGAGTAGAGCTTCTTTTCTGGCAGCTTTTTCAGGGTAAAGAGCTTCGGGAAATCTATTGGAATCTGATGCGATATTCTCTTCAAGATTAGCTTTAATATGCCACATTACTTCATTGGAAAAACACGGCATATCTGACGGCATCGAAAAAGAGGAAAAAGTTGAGGCGAAGAAGAGAAGCAAAAGGTGGTGTTTTTTCATCGGAGGCCTTTATTAGGTTTGATATTACAAAGTTATTTAAGCAATTCTAAAATGCCAATGCTGAGCCACGGAATATATGTGACCAGGAGGACGACAAGGAGAAAAACCATTAAAAAAGGGAGAACATACCAGGCAACTCTCATTAAAGATTTATTAAAACGGAATGCTGAAAGAAAAAGATTCATGCCCACAGGCGGATGGAGGTAACCTAACTCCAGATTAACTAGAAAGATTATGCCCAGATGAACCGGGTCAACTCCGAAAGCTGCGGCCATCGGCAGTATCAGAGGAACTACCACAATTATAGCGGAGAAAATATCCATCAGGAATCCTACAATCAGTAGCCCGATATTAAGGGCAAGAAGGAATTCCCATGTCGGGCAGGACTGTTTCACTGCCCATTGGGCAATCTTATACGGTATCTGGGCATCAACGAGATAGCTTGTTAATCCCATAGCGACTCCAAGGACTATCAAAACTCCGCCCACAAGTATGGAGCACTTCACAAAAAGCTCAAATAGTTTTCTGAGATTCAGGTCGCGATAAACAAAAATCTCTATCACAAGAGAGTAGAAAACTGTGATCGCTGAAGCTTCTACTATGGAGCAGAATCCTCCAAAGATGGCTGTCAGAGTTATTATAGGTATCAGAAGTTCCCATTTTGCAATCCAGATTGCCTTCAGCGCTACCCAGATATTGAATTTGATCTTTACATAGGATTTATTTCTTTTGGCCTGCCATATACATATAATACAGATGGGAAGGATGAGAAGCACTCCCGGCAGAAGTCCGGCTTTGAACATATCTATTATTGATACTTTGGCAATTATCGCATATAGGATGACGACCAGACTTGGAGGGAACAAAAGCCCGATGCTTCCGGTGGCTGTTAATAATCCAATGGAAAACTTTTCACTTGATCCGCTGCCAATCAACACCGGCAAAAGGAGACCACCTAAAGCCAGAATAGTAATTCCTGATGCACCGGTAAAAGTTGTAAAAAACGCACAAAGCAGAGTTACTGCCACGGCTGTGCCGCCTGGCAACCATCCAAAAATAGATTGAAAAACCTTGACAAACCTTTCACTTGCTTTACTTTCGGACAATACAAAACCTGCCAGAGTGAAGAGAGGAATAGTTGGGAAGACAGGAGAGACGACTATGCGGTACATTTCTGTCGGGATTGCTGAGGTTGTTACCCCGTCAGACCAGAAGAGAAGCAAGGCTGCGCCGCCTATAAACACGAATATTGGAGCTCCAATAGCAGCTGAGAGGATCAGAATTATGATTCCTGACAATACGAAACCCGATGGAGCTTCAGGAAATATTATTGACAGAATAATTACACAAGGAAGGCTTAGAGCGATAAGGAGTTTTGACCAAATGCTCTTTTTTGAGAAACATAAAATAAAAAGAAGAGCCATGAGTCCGAAGCCGACCGGTATTATGAGTTCGGCCATCCATTGAGGAATCAAACCCCCGACATTCAAGCCGTTTCCTGATTCATAAAGCCCGAATGGTTCCAGCCAGTTATTTATAAAGGCAGGCAGAAGTTTTCCTATGCTTTGAGGGAGAGCAGGAGCTTCTGCCACAACGAGCTGAAGTCCGGCACCGCAGAGCGACCAGCATACAGACGCAGCCAGGAAGTAAGTCCAGTAATCAGCAAAGATTCGCAAAGGTTTTGGGAAGAAGTCATATCCGGCTATTCTGATATGCTTGTCATCTCTAACCGCAAGGACAGCACCGGAAATTCCGACCCATAAAGTTAGATGCTGTAGAAAATCTGTTGCACCTGTCACTGTGATTCCAAATAATGACCTGAAAAACATCTCCGTGCATGGGATTAGCACCATCAGGAGAAGCAGTAGGGCAACGATGCTATTTCCAGTCCAATTACATATCTTTAGAATCATTGGAAAGAGGGATTATTTTTTATCTTTATTGAGATCTCTGTATTCTTTTAGGGCGGCATTTACTTTGGCGAACACTTCTGCGGAAAAACGGTGTCCGATAAATAGAGGTATGCCGAATTGATCAATACCTTTTTGCCATTGTGCAATATCTTCCGGTGAAAGATTGTTGACTTTTAGCCCGTGCTTTTCCATCACTGAAATTGACTCATTTTCCAGTCTCACATCATCATCCCATATTTGCATACCGGCCTTTTGAGCGCTTTTCATAAGCTTCGGTTTCAGCTCATCAGGAATTTGTTTCCACGCCTTTTCAGTCATGATGATGACTCCGGGCAGAGGTTGCCAGCGAAGAGCGCACATATTGGGAGCCTGGCTGTACCACTGGAAGCCAAGCGCTGCCTGCGGTGGAGCGGCAAAAGCTGTTACCAGTCCTGTCTGCAGACCGGGCAGAAGATCTGTGACACTCAATGGGATAGGGTTGAATCCTGTTTTTTTTAGCAATTCGAAGTAAACTGGTTCAGAACCCCAGTAAAAGAGTTTCTGCTTTCTCATATCATCAGGAGTAACAACCTTGTCTCTGGAGAAGAAATGAACCCATCCTGCATTTGTCCAGCATAGGATTTTAAAGCCTTTTTTTAGAACCTCTTCGTTAAATAGAGGGGAAAGTTTTTCAACGACATATTTGAGTTCATCATCAGTTTTTATGTTATTAGGGAAGGTCAGTGTAGTAACATCAGGGTAGAAATATGCCAGGCTCGATGTAGCGATTGCAGCTGCCTGAATTTGTCCGATACGCATTTTTCTAATAAGGTCAGGGTCATCACCGGCAACACCGCCTGCATAAATCTGGATAACAATTTTACCGTCGCTCATGTCCTTCCAGTCCTGAGCCATCTGTAGCAGGGCTTTATGCCATTGCGAACCATCGGGAGCGATAGTGGCAAGTTTAATTGTCTGCGCGAAAACATTAATAGAAAAAAGTAGAACTGAAGACAGCAAAAGCAAAATTATTTTTTTAATCATCATTCTTTGATCTCCTCAAAATCGACAAATAGTAATTCTTTCTGAGTCTGGAGCCATGCCGCTCTTTCCTGCGCAATCGTGTTTACCAGACGCCATTTCATAACTTCATTGGGGTTGACTTTTAGAGCATTGCCAAGCATTTCATCGAAGAGCTTTACATCTTGAGTTTTTACGGCCACAGATTCAGCATAAACTACATAAGGATAAGCTCTTTCACCGTGAGTATATTCAACTACTTTGTCAAAATGTATCTTGGACTGGGCCATATTCTCCTTTGTGGCATTGGGCTGTCTAGCTTCATAAGCTATAAAAAATTCGTGAATAGCTCCATCGTTATAATATTCATCAAGCTCCAGAGCCCTCTGCATCATGGCTACAGAGACAGGCAGATCAGCTACATTTTCCATATCGTTTATATTAGATGAGATGCCGCCTGCCCATCCTGCAGCTGCCCAATATAGGCATGGGACATCTTCTATAGTCGTTTGAGCAAGAGTAGCCTGCATGTTAATTCTAATATTCTTGCTGAAATCAGTGTATTTTGAGTCAAGCGCTGAGAGAGCATAGTCTCTGCCTCTGAGGCTTAAGTTATGCGCTCTGTGAGACAGATGTTTTGACCGATTGTAGTCCGTGTTCTTGGTCATCTGTGCATTCTGGGCTAGATTTCCCTGAGCATAAGAGACATAGGCTATGGCGAGAACTAGTTTTATCTGACTATTTGTCGGATCCTGAGCGAGCATCACTTCCATAGCTTTCATAGCTACTGGCATTGAATCCCAAACAAGTTCCGGGTCATTTTCTGAATTAATTACAGCCCATGTCTTTTCATTGGCAAATGTCTGCGCTACCTGATTGACCGCAGCTTTGCGGACGATTGTTCCGCATCCAGATAAAATAATCACTGCAATTAAAGGAATGTATAAATTTAAACACAGCTTCATATTTCAAAATCCAGCATAATTGGCATATGGTCAGAGAGGTGTATATCAGGAACTTCAAAGTTGATTATTTTTACATCGGTTGAGCACAATATGAAATCTATCTGGTGCTTGGGCGCCCAAGATGGAAAAGTCGGATGATTATTTACATTAGGGTTTGTTAAATTAAGCTCTTTGCATATTGATTCTATTTCTTTCGTTCCGCCGAATGTATTGAAATCGCCTCCGATTATTACAGGTCTGTTCTTATTCGTATGTAGAAGGTTGGCAATGTGGTTTAACTGAATCTGCCTAACCCTTTTTGAAAGGGAGAGATGAAGCAGAAAAAATCTGTAAAACCCCATATCTAATTCAATTATAAGTCTCTTGAATCCGCTCGGGAAGTAGTGGTAAATACTATTGGACTCTTCATCCTTTGTCAGGACAGCATTTCCTTGCATGCTTAATATAGGAAGCATTCTCCCTGTAAAACTATCGCCGTACTTTGTAGTGGAGTGGTAAAAGTTGCTTAAGTGTTTGCTTATTCTGGCGGCCTGATTCACATTTGATGATCTGTAAGAGCCTGTATCAACCTCAATTAAACCGATCACATCGGCTTTTTGAGTATTTATAAAACGGCTAATATTGTTAAGGTTGCGCCTTGTAGGCATAAAGTAACGAGAGATATTGAGTATGCTGTCTGGAAGACTCTTCGGAGCGCCCGTCGCATAAGCCATATTGTATATTAAAACACGATGCACTATAATTTCTCCGTGTGTTAGTCGTTTTTGAAAACTGCTGTACTTTAAAGTTAATTTTAACAAATTTTACCTTATTTTTCAATATAATGTTATGATTATTGACTTCTTCTTTTCAAATGACATGTCTTCTGTGACTTGGATTCTTTTTGTTGCCTTTGTAATTTTATTGGATATTTTTACGATAATCCACATTCTTGCCAATAAGTATGATGAGCCTGCTAGCGCTATACTTTGGATTTTTATTGTTCTGGATGTTCCCATTTTAGGCGTATTACTTTATTTAATTCTTGGCATAAATCGCATAAAAACAACGGGTTTAAAAGTTGACAAAGCAAGCAATAATATGCACAAGGCTAAACTTGGCACAGAAGGGGCTTTCCTAAGTTACCTTTCCGGAGTGATGAGCTTTAATTACAAACCTTCTGAACCTGGTTATATGACTATGCTGGATAAACTTCTTCCCAGAACATTTCCAACTTCAGGCAATAGCATATCACTGCTCGAGGATGGTACCAGCGCTTATCCCATGATGCTTCAAGCCATAGAGAAAGCAGAAAAAAATATCAACCTCCAATCTTTTATCATTAATGATGATGAAGTCGGCAATAAGATATTTGATGCATTGCAGAAAAAATCAAAACAAGATGGAGTTAAAGTAAAAGTTCTTTTCGACAGGTTGGGTAGTTCTCATGCATACTCACGGCATTTTTTTAAAAAGTGGAGCAGGGGAAATAAGAATTTTGAACTCAAAGCCTTTTCAAAGTTTAACTTGTTTGCACCGTATCGAATCCAACTTAGAAATCACCGTAAACTTCTCATATGCGATGGCAGAGTAGCTTTTATAGGCGGCATTAATATTAGTGCTGAAAATGATGCTACCCTCAAGACTAAATACATACATGATTTACACTGCAAGCTTGAAGGGCCTGCGGTTGGCGAACTTCAATTCTCCTTTTTGAAGGATTGGTCATTTGTTTCGAAAGCTGACCCGGAAATTTTATTGGAGCAAGAAAATTATTTCGTAACTCCTGAGCATATGGGTGAATCCATAATTAGAGCGATACCTTCAGGCCCAGGTCAGGCTTATGAAGCTTCAAAAAAACTCTTTATGTCAGCTGTATCTATGGCAAAGAAGTCGCTGTGGATAATTACCCCTTACTTTGTTCCTGACAAGTCGTTTATAGAAGGACTATGCATGGCTGCGGCAAGGAATGTAGATATAAGGATTATAATCCCGCAAAACAATAATCACTGGTATGTAAGATACGCAGCAAGAAGTATATATAACACTCTAATATATTCCAATATTCGTGTCTTTGAAAAGAAAGGAATGTTTTCGCATGCCAAAGCAGCTATCATTGATGGAGAGTGGGCAATTATGGGTTCAAGCAACTGTGATATGAGAAGTTTTAGACTCAATTATGAACTTGATTTTACAGTTGAAGGCGGAGATTTTGTCTATCTTCTGCATCAGCAGTTTCTCAAAGAATTAGAATCATCGCAGGAAATTACTTATTCTGACAGAATGAAGAGAAGATGGCATGAGGAACTTGTAGAAAATTTCTGTTCTCTTTTTACTCCGATATTATAGTTTGATTCTTCCTTCTATTGCGGCCGACAGAGTAGCTGAATTAGCAAAAGAGATATCAGCTCCGGCAGGGATGCCTCTGGCGAGTGTAGTAATTTTTATGTTGTATCTGTGAAGAAGGTTCGCTAGATAAATTGAAGTGGCTTGCCCCTCGATATCCTGACTTATAGCAATAATTACCTCTTTGACATTCTGGTCTTCAGTGACCCGTTTTGTGAGTTTGCTCAGCTTTAAGGAGTCAGGTGTAATTCCATCTAGAGGTGATAGTTTGCCGCCAAGTACAAAATACAAGCCTTTAAAAGAGGTTGATTCGAGCAAAGGTATTTGTGTGAAGTCCTCGACGATACACAAAACTGAAGTGTCCCTGTCATGAGAAGAGCATATATTGCAAACTTCACTTTCAGAGATATTGGAGCAAACTGTACAGCGTTTTATCTTTTCAGGAATAGATGCTATTTCATTACCGAAAGTTTTTAGTTTTTCCGGAGGCCATTTTAAAAGGGCAAAAACCATTCGTTCAGCTCCCTTCCGTCCTATTCCGGGTATTTCTTTAAGCAGAGCGATTATATTTTCTATTTCCTGAGGGAGTGAACCGTTTTTCATATATCTACCTTGGCATTTGCATCTTGCCCATGGTGTCTGCTGACACTTTCTTAGTTATGGGCGGGACCGTCCATGCTACATTTAGAAGAGTCCGGGAATATTAAGACCGCCAGTGATTACCGACATCTTGCTATGCGCTAATTTCTGTGCTTCTTCAAGAGCATTGTTTACAGCTATAAGCACCATATCTTCAACTTTTTCAGTGTTTCCTTCCTTGATTGCTTCAGGAGCTATTTTTATGGACTTGATTTTCATTGCGCCAGTGGCAACTACCTGTACAGAAGAACCAAAAACGCCATGAACTTCGATATTGGTGAGCTCTTCCTTGATATTTTCCATCTCTTTTTTCATTTCATAAGCTTTCTTGAGCATTCCGCCCATGTCGCCAATCTTTCCAAACATTTTGTATTTCCTTATATTAAGTATTAATTAATCTGATATCATCCTCTAAAGTCAACTATTGAACCATTAAAGAGTTCAACAGCTTTCTGGACAAACTTGTTATTTTGAATCTTATCTTTAACTTCTTCGATATCTTTAGGTTTTGGCGAAGAAATAGGAGATATAAGTCCTTTGACGGTTTTTATCTCTAATTGAGCACTCTTTATGCCTGTTATCTGGGCAATGCATCTCTGAAGCAATGGTTTTTCTTCCTTAACCCTTTGAGAGTGAATATCATTAAATTCTTCGTCATAGCAAATAGTAAGGATGTTATCTTTAAACGATACAGGTTTAGCTTCTTGCATCCAGAACTTAAGCTGAGGTTTGCTTATATGATCCGAATCCATCTCAAGGATTACCTTGTGCCAAAGTTTTTCTGGCGAAATGGTTCTGGGTGGTGCTACTTGGGGTGCCGATTCTTCAAGTTTTGGCGTATCTGACTTAACTTCAAAAGTTTCTTTTTGCTCGAGTTTAGGAGATTGATAAACAGGAGACTCTTTCATTTGAGGGATAGGAAGGTCAACAGGTCTTGAGGGTTCTGGCTCAATGTGTTGTTCAGAACTTCTGATCTGATTAAGTCTTTTGATAATATCATTCAGTTTAGTTGATGATGAATATCTCATAGCTTTCATCAGGGCTGTCTCGATAATTACATGCTTATTAATCGCGTCGTGAAGAAGTTTTCCCGTTGTAGAAAGCGATTCCAGGATGAGCTGGACTTTATCCAGAGTTGTGTATTGAATCAGCCTTTTGTATATTTGAACAATATCTGCTCCAACTTCGAGTATTTCATCAGGATCTTTAAGCAGAATAGAGATTTCAATACCTCTGATGAAATCCACAATGTCGTAAAAAAACTGTTCAAGGTTTTTTCCCTGTTGAGCTAACTTATTAATCTCAGAGATAAGCGTAGAATAATCATTGGTCAAGATGGCTTTTACTATATTTTCTTTTTGTGATGAAGAAATAATTCCGAATATTGCTAAGACTTCGCTCTCACTTATTTCTTCTGAGTCATCAGAACTGTGAAATGCTATCATCTGGTCAGTTAGAGATAAAGCATCTCTCATCCCGCCGTCAGCCGACTGCGCAATAGCTCTTACAGCTTCTTTGCCTATTTTTACTCCTTCTGATGATGAAATTTTCTCAAGCTGTTTAATGATAAGGTTTAAAGGTATTTTCCTAAGATCAAATCTCTGACATCTTGAGATAACAGTAGGTGGTATTTTGTGAGCTTCAGTCGTTGCAAAAATAAATTTCACATGGGCAGGAGGTTCTTCGAGTATTTTAAGGAGAGCATTCCATGCAGAAGGTGAAAGCATGTGTACTTCGTCAATAATATAAACTTTGTATTTTGAGTTTACCGGAGCATAGAGAGCTTCTTCTCTGAGGTTCCTGACATTATCAACGCCATTATTGCTTGCTCCGTCTATCTCGATGATGTCGATATTGCTTCCGGCATTGATATTTTTGCAGGAAATACATTGATCGCATGGTTCTTTTACAGGAGCTTTTTTGCAGTTTAAAGCCTTAGCCAAGACTCTTGCGATAGTCGTCTTTCCGATTCCTCGAGGCCCGACAAATAAGTAGGCATGAGCTAATTTATTTCTAACTAGAGCATTCTGAATGGTTTTTGTGATATGCTCCTGTCCGATCATATCACTGAAGGTTGTGGGTCTCCACTTTCTTGCAAGAACCTGATATTCCATAAAATATTTCCTTTGGGCAGGTCTAAAAAAACATCGCCGATTACCAGATGCACCTACGGCACTTGTCTTCAGCATGTAGGGCTGCTTGATTCCTCATCTGACCCGGTTGACGCAAATCCAATGCATAGGGTCCGAATAATCGGCGATTTAATAAGTTACATTAGTTTAGTAAATTTAAAACGGTTTTTACGCTTTTTTCTTTCTTACGGTAGTATTAGGTTCTGAAACTTTATTTGTTGAAAAATATCCTAGCAATAGTCCAAGTTCTTTTCTCAACTCAGATCTAGGAATAACTCTATCAATAAGTCCTTTTTTAAGAACGAATTCTGAAGTTTGAAAGCCTTCAGGAAGAGTAGCCTGGGTAGTATCTTTAATTACTCTTGGGCCGGCAAACCCTATCAGAGCCTGAGGTTCTGCGACTATAACACTTCCAAGAGAAGCATAGCTTGCTGTTACGCCTGCTGTAGTCGGATTAGTCATTACCACAATATATGGCAATTTTTTTTCTTTATGTCTTTCTAATGCTCCGCTTGTTTTTGCCATCTGCATCAAACTGAACATTCCCTCATACATTCTTGCGCCACCGCTTGCTGTTACTATGACCAAAGGAATTCCCTTCTCTGTGGCAAGTTCTGTTATTCTGGTTATCTTTTCGCCGACTACTGAACCCATGCTTGCACCGAGAAAACTGAAGTCCATAACTCCCAGGGCAAACTCGATACCGTTCAATTTGGCCGTTCCGCAAACTACTGCGTCATTGAGACCAGTTTTTTTTCTGTTTTGCTCTAACTTTTCAGTGTAGGAAGTTACTCCTTCGAATTTAAGAATATCGATAGACAAAAGACCAGAATCAACTTCGAGAAAAGTGCCTTCGTCTGTTAGCAGTTCAATTCTTCTGGCAGAAGGTAAAGTCTTGTGGTATCCGCATTCAGGACACACTTCGATATTTTTCTTCCATTCATCTTTATGAAAACTCTCTTCACAGCTTTTGCATTTCTCAAAAATGCCTACTGGTATTTTTACATTTTTATTTTCAAGAGAATCATCATTTTTAATATTTGTTGCATATTTTGGTTTACCAAAAAGCGACATAAATTTCTATCTCCTTGCTAAAACTAAAATAGTTACCTTGCTGGCTCCTGCGTCAATTAACGCTTTGCTAGCCGACCTTAAAGTGGAACCTGTGGTATAAACATCGTCAATCAACAGTATATCTTTATTTTTAATTATGGCTCGTTTTTTTGCTAAAAAAACATTTTGAAGATTTTTTCTTCTTTCTTCTCCGGAAAGGCTAGTTTGAGTTTTTGTATATTTATTTCTTATTAACAGCGTGCCATAAGTGGTATTTGTCAGTTTTGAGACTTTTTTTGCCAGTAATACAGATTGATTGTATCCTCTAAGAAAGTATTTCATAAAGTGTAGAGGTACAGCTGTTATAAGCTCAAACTTTAAACCCTCATCTTGTATTTTTTCAGAGATCTTTTGAGCTAGAAATGGAAAGAGTTCAATCTCATTTTTGTATTTAAAATTCAAGATTATGTCATGGATTGCCTTATTCATGGCAAATACACAGACGGAAGAAGTCCAAAGATGCTGATCTTCTTTAATGCACTTAGAACAAATATCAAGTACCATGTCAAGGCGACTGCCGCAACAGGAGCAAACTTCTCCTTCATTCGCGGCAATCTCACCCATGCAGTTCTTGCACAGAAAATCTTCTTCGAGCAATTCTTTCCTGCAATTAGGGCATACTTCAGGCAGAAAGTAATTAATCAAATACTTCAATAATGAAAAACCCTTCAATCTTACCTAAAGTTTCTTCTTCCTATGATTTTTCCATTTTTCAGGAAACCATCATAGTTTCTTGTTATCAAGTGAGATTCAAGCTGGCTTAACGCGTCAAGTGTTACTCCCACCATAATAAGCAAACTTGTGCCTCCGAAGAAACTGTCAATAATATATGGAAGGTTTAGCTGTTGGTTAAGAATCATCGGGAATATTGCAAGCGCCATTAAGAATATTGAACCTGCCAGAGTGACTTTTGTCATAGTGGAGTCAAGATATTCTGCTGTTGGTTTTCCTGGTCTTATTCCTGGAATAAACGCGCTGTCTCTCTTGAGGTTATCCGAGATCTGAACTGGATTAAACTGGTTGGCAACCCAGAAAAAAGCAAAGAACAAGAGAAGTAAACCATATATTACCATATAAGAAGAGCTTCCGTAATTAAAATAGGCGGCTATCCATCTGGTAGCTGGCATCCATCTAAATAACATTTCCGGTACAATTAGAATTGAACCTGCAAGAATTATTGGCATTACTCCTGAGAAGTTTACTCTCAATGGAATAAAGGAATTACCTCCAAGCATTCTCTTGCCTACAGTCTTTTTAGCATACTGGATGGGGATTTTTCGCTGCCCTTGCGTTAGTAAAACCGTAGCGGCCGTTACCAGTACAAACAATAGCGCTAGAAGGAAGAGATGGACAGGTCTGATAGTAGCTCCATTTGCTCCTCCTGAAATAACGAGTTCGTAAAGACTATAGAGAGCGCTTGGCATACGGGAAACTATACCAATTGTAATTATAATCGAAGCGCCGTTTCCTATGCCGTTATCCGTGATTCTTTCCCCAAGCCACATCATAAGCATTGTTCCGCATGTAAGAACTATGACTGTCATGATCACAAAGCTCGGCCCATTTGTTATTACAAGCGGGGAAGTGGGAACAGGCAAACCTATAGTTTGAGGTCTCTGCATGGCATAAGCTGCCATTGCTCCCTGAATTATGCATATAACAAGAGTAAGGAATCTTGTGTATTGATTAAATTTCTGTCTTCCTGCATCTCCTCCTTCACGAACCATTTTTTCAAACTGAGGAATAACAGGTTGGAGCATCTGCATTATGATCGAGGCTGATATGTATGGCATGATTCCAAGAGTCGCAATCGCAAACTTATGGATAGCGCCGCCGGTAAACATATCAAACAGACCAAAGAAAGCAGTTGTACTGCTTGATTGGCTGAATTGATTAAAGTAGATATTTAGTGCATGTGTATCTACGCCCGGGCAGGGAATATTTGACATAACTCTGCAAAGCGCAATTACGCCTAGAGTAAAGAGAATCTTACTTCTTACTTCTTTGATTTTGAAAGCATTGATAAAAGCAGAAAACATATCAGACCTTAAGTTGTGACAAAAAAGCTAATTTCAAAATTGAGATTAGCTTTTTTTATTTATTATTTGTTATTCTTCAATAACTTCGCATTTTCCACCGGCGGCTTCAATCTTAGACTTTGCCGTGGCAGAGAAAAAGTTTGCCTTGACAGTGAGAGCCTTAGTAATATCTCCATTGCCAAGTATTTTTAAGCTGCGCTTTTTCTTTGGAATAAGATTTTTAGCGTGGAGTACTGCTTTGTCAACGGTATCAGCAGCATTGAAAGCTTCTTCTAGCGATGCGACATTTATCACAGTATATATGTTAGGATTCAAACTCTTGAACCCTCTTTTTGGCAATCTTCTAAAAAGTGGAATCTGACCGCCTTCAAAATATGGACGGTATCCGGATCCGCTTCTCGAACTTTGCCCTTTATCTCCACGGCCAGCGGTTTTCCCCCAACCTGAAGCATCGCCTCTGCCGACGCGCTTGCGTCTATGTTTGGCGCCTTCTACATTTTTAAGTGAATGTAATTTCATTGTTTACCTTTAATTTTTAACTAGTTAGCAAAGCGTTTTGCCAAATATTCATTCTTAGAAGTCATACCTTTGATCGCTTCAAAAGTAGCTCTGACCATATTAATAGGATTATTTGATCCAAGAGATTTTGTCAGTACATCTCTTATTCCTGCTAAGTCAAGAACCGCTCTTACTCCACCGCCGGCAATTAATCCGGTACCAGGAGCTGCTGGCTTCATGAATACTTTAGCTGCGCCGAACTTTGAATTCACTTCATGTGTAATTGTAAGGTTATGCATAGGGACAGTAATCAGATTTTTTCTGGCTATTTCATTAGCTTTTCTTATAGCATCAGCTACTTCGTTAGCTTTTCCTAATCCTACTCCTACAAGACCTTTTTTGTTGCCTACAACTACAAGAGCACTAAAACTGAAGTTACGACCACCCTTCACGACTTTTGCGCATCTGTTTACGCAGACTACTCTCTCTTCAAAATCACTTGGAGCTTTTTCTGCGAAATGTTTTCTTCCGGTAACCATATTAGCCCTCTATTAAATTTTAAGTCCGTTTTTACGAGCAGCATCTGCTATTGCTTTGAGTTTTCCATGGAAAGAAAATCCACCGCGGTCAAATACAACTACGCTAATACCGACTGTTTTTGCCTGTGCAGCTGCCATTGCTCCAAGAGCTTCAGCCCCCTTAGCATTAACTTTTTCGCCAGACTTCTTGAATTCCTCAGAAACTGTTGATGCGCTAGCCAAGGTTTTTCCGGTATCGTCATCAATGAACTGAACATAAATGTGCTTGCACGAAGAAAATACTGACATTCTTGGGCGTTCAGCTGTTCCTGCAATTTTTTGGCGTAAACGCATATGTCTGCGTTTACGAGCTTCATACTTAGTTAACTTACTCATTTTATAAAATCTCCATACAGTTTAGCTATTAACAGCTATTATCCTACAGATTTGCCTTCTTTAAGTGTGATGTGTTCGCCGGCATATCTGATACCCTTGCCTTTGTAAGGTTCAGGTTTCTTAAATTTTCTAATAGTAGCAGCAACTTGGCCAACAATTTGTTTGTCAGCTCCTTCTATACTGATTTTTGTCGTATCAGTGACAGTTATCTTAGCTCCTTGAGGAATAGGATAGATTACAGGATGAGAAAAGCCAAGAGCTAACTCGAGGTTGTTTCCCACTAACTTTGCCCTATATCCTACACCGACTATTTCCAAGTTTTTCTTGAAGCCGTTAGTAACGCCTTCAACCATTCCGGCAAGAAGGCTTCTTGTTAGACCTTGCATTGCGCTTGATGTTTTGGAATCTTTTGGAACATTTACTATTATTTCAGCCCCATTAATTGCTATATCTACTTCAGGAGGAATGTGTTTTACAAGTTTGGCTTTAGAGCCTTCAACAGTCATATTACCGTTGGCTATTGTAACTTTTACCCCTGATGGTATAGCGATTGGTTTTTTACCTATTCTAGACATTAATTACCTCACTTTACCAGACATAACAAATAATTTCTCCGCCGACATTAAGTTCAGCTGCTTTTTTGCCGCTGATAACGCCTTTTGGAGTAGAAAGTATCACTAGACCAAGCCCGTTTCTTACCTTAGGAACCTGTGTGCTTCCGCAGTAAATTCTGCATGAAGGCTTACTTATTCTTCTGATCCCTTCGATGACAGGCTGTTTTTTGTGGTACTTCAATTTGATTAATATTTCTTTCTTTACACCTTCGCATGTTTCAGCGAAGTCTGCAATGAAACCTTCTTCTTTCAGAATAGCAGCTACTGCCATCTTCAGATTCGATGATGGCGCTGTAACTTCTTTTAAAGAAGCCATTCCTGCATTGCGGATTCTTGTGAGCATATCGCTCAATGGATCTTGCATACTCATTATATTTTGGCTCCTTATCTTACCAACTTGCTTTAATTACTCCAGGAATCTGCCCGGAACAAGCAAGTTCTCTGAAACATATTCTGCAGAGTTGGAATTTTCTTATATAAGCGCGTGCACGACCGCATTTTTTGCAACGGTTGTAGTTACGCACTTTAAACTTAGCTTGGCGTTCGCTTTTTACTACTAAACTTTTTCTTGCCATAATTACTTACTCCCAGATTCCTTTGCAAAAGGCATTTCAAACAAAGTCAGAAGGTCTCTAGCTTCGTCATCGGTTTTTGCCGTAGTTACCATGCAAATGTTTATACCCATAGGGCGTTTTAGTTTATCAAGGTCAATTTCAGTGAATACGCTGATGTCAGTCATACCCATGTTATAATTTCCCCTTCCGTCGAAACCTTTCGGGTTGATACCTCTGAAGTCACGGACCTGGGGAAGAACATTGTGGACTAGTCTGTCGAGGAATTCGAACATTCTATTATTCCTCAGCGTTACTATTACTCCAACCGGCATTCCTTTACGGAGCTTGAAGTTAGAGATATCCTTTTTTGTCTTGACAATAACTGCTGCTTGTCCGGTAATCATGGTAATATTTTTCTTGGCTTCGGCAAAAGCATCCTTATCAAAAGCTGAACCGATACCAGTTGAGATTATAATCTTGGAGAGTTTTGGAATCTCCATCGGATTAGCATAGCCTCTTTTTTCCTTCATCGCAGGAGCTATGCTCTCTTTGTACAATTTAAGCATGTCAGGCATATTTAAATTTTCTCCGTAGGTTTAGTCAGGTTTCCGTTTTTAAGTTTAACATTGGAGATATGTACTGAAACTGTTCTCTCAATAATCCCGCCTTTTGGATTCTGCTGGGATTTTTTAACGGTTTTTACTCCGAGCTGTTTTTTCTTTTCAGGAGAAAGTCCTGAAAACTCAAGAACTACGCGGTCTTTTTCTTTGAGATTAGCCTTAATTTTGGCGTCTTCTCCTTTCCATTTTCCAGCGAGAACTTTGACTTCATCTCCAGTTTTTACATGTGTTTTTTTCTGCATTATAATACCTCCGGAGCCAAAGAAATAATTTTCATAAAATTCTTTTCACGAAGTTCGCGGGCTACAGGTCCGAATATACGGGTTCCCCTAGGATTTTTCTGAGCATCGACTATAACAGCCGCGCTTCTATCAAATCTCAGATAAGAACCATCTTGTCTTCTGATCTTTGTAGCAGTTCTTACTATGACCGCTTTAACTACTTCGCCTTTTTTTACTCCGCCATTTGGAATGGCTTCTTTTACTGAAGCGGTAACAATATCTCCGATTCTTGCATATTTTCTTTTCTGTCCGAGAACAGTAATAGCAACAATCCTTTTTGCCCCGCTATTATCAGCCACTTCAAGGCTGGTTTGCATTTGTATCATGATTTATACCCAATCTTATATAAGTTTAATAGTAATTAAGATTGCTGTCCGTGAATTGTAACAAGTCTCCAGCGCTTTAATTTGCTGAGAGGTCTTGTCTCCACGATAGTAACCTTATCGCCAACTTTAGCCTTGTTCTCTTCATCATGGGCGTAATACTTCTTAGATGACTTGACCACTTTTTTGTAAAGCGGATGAGAAGTACGCCTTGTGACTTCGACAACAATAGTCTTATTCTGGCAACTGCTTACCACAATGCCTTCGCGTTCTTTGCGAAGATTTCTTGATGTATCTTCTTTATTTTCTGTTTTAATTTCGTTTTCCATAATTTTTGACTATCCTCTTACTTGCCGGCGCTCTTGCGTCTTGTTTCTTCTGTTTTAATCATGGCAATCTCTTTCTTAACCTGTCCAATTCTAGCGCTTTTTTCAAGCTGACCGGTTTTTGCCTGCATTTTGAGGTTGAATTTCTCCTTAGCTAGCTCATTTACTGTGCTCTGGAGCTCAGGATCACTCAATTCCTTTATTTGAGCCATTTTCTTCATATTTAAATCTTCCTCTTATTAACGGGTTAGAAATTTGGTTTTGACAGAGAGCTTAGCGGCGGCTCTGCATAGAGCTTCTCTCGCCGTAGTTTCTGTGCAACCGCTTATTTCAAAAAGGACTCTGCCGGGAAGAACTACTGCGACCCAACCTTCAACATTTCCTTTTCCTTTACCCATTCTCACTTCAAGAGGTTTGCAAGTATAAGGTTTATCAGGGAAAATTCTTATCCAGACTCTTCCTCTTCTGTTTAAATACCTGTTAATAGCAACACGCGCTGATTCAATCTCTACATTTCTCACCCAACCTCTGTCAAGTGACATTAGAGCGTAATCACCGAAGTCCAGCTTGTTATTGGACTGAGCTAGACCACCCATATTGCCGCGCTGTACTTTTCTATATTTTGTCCTTTTGGGCATCAAAGCCATAATTAGTTCTCCTTACTTACTACTTCAGGGTTACAGATCCAGACTTTCACGCCAATCTTCCCAGTCGGAGTCATAGCTTCATAGAAACCATAGCCAATGTTGGCTCTGATTGTATGAAGTGGAACTTTGCCTTCTTTGTATTGCTCAGTTCTGGCAAGTTCTGTTCCGCCAAGTCGGCCTGAAGCCATTATCTTAATTCCCAAAGCTCCGCTATCCATCGCTAACTGAATGGATTTTTTCATAGCGCGTCTGAAAGCTATTCTTCTTTGGAGCTGAAGAGCTACGCTTTCTGAAACGAGCTGAGCGTTTCTTTCAGGATTTTTTACTTCATGAATATCAATTTTGATTTCATGACCCTCTGCCATCTTCTGCAAACCTATCTGGAGCTTTTCGAAATCTCCTTTTCTGCTTGAGAGTATTCCAGGGCGGGCTGTGTGTATATCTACAGCTATTCTGTTAGAAGCCCTGTGTATTACAACTCTAGCTATTGCAGCATGAGCGAATTCTTTCTTTATATAATCACGAATTTTAAGGTCTTCATTAAGCCAGGCGCCGAAAGAAGACTTTCTGGCAAACCATTTCGAATCCCAGTCTTTTGTAGTCGTGACTCTAAAGATAATTGGATTTACTTTTTGTCCCACGATTCTTTCCTTTCGTTATTTGCCGTTTGATAGAACAATTGTGAAATGACTTGTTCTTTTACGAATTCTTCCCGCCATACCTCTAGCTTTAGGTCTGAAGCGCCTCATTGTAGGAGCCGGACCAACAACAGCTTCTTTTACGACCAGACTACTTTTGTCAAGGTCACAATTATTCTCAGCATTTGCTAACGCTGAGCGTAAGGTCTTAGCCATCAAGCGAGCCGCCTTTCTTGGAATAAGGTCGACTGTGCTTAGAGCTTCTATCACGCTTTTCCCTTGAAGAAGCCTGGCAACATGCCTGGCTTTTTCCGGAGCGATCTTTACATACTTTGTAATTGCTCTTACTTCCATAAATTTGTTATCCGTTTCTAATTGCTATTTGTTAATTGTTTTTGCTTTCATTCCCGGTGATATTTTGCCCAAGTCGCCTTTCGTGACTACAGCTGCAGAAGCGTAAGGTCTTACGGCTATAGTTTTAACTAAGGCATTATCGGCATCTTCTATCACCCAAACTGTACCGGTCTTGGAGTTATCAAGGAATCCTGTTCCTAAAACAACGACTTGAAGGTCGTTGTTAATTTCCAGAATAGAGCACTCTGTAACCTTTTGAGCTGCTCGTTGTCCTTTTAGAGTCATGCCATATTCTTTGGCATCATCTCTTAGCTCGTCCAACCGTAACTTTATCTTCAGTTTCTCCTCGTAAGTCAACGGCATCTCATCAATTTTGCCATTTATGTATTTGCATAGGTCAAATACTCTATTTACCAGGAATAAACCATTTCTGGAGTTTTCTTCGAGATCTTCTATAGTGTCTAAATATCTTTCGCTTATGTCAGTGTCGGTGATACCTGAAACTGCATCGGCGAGAAACATATTGTACTTGAGGAAGTCTCGTCTCTCCTTCTCTGCTTTTAAAAGAGCATCTGCCAACGCGACAATGGAAGAATCAGGTGTCTGATTCTTCGAAATTCGGTTAAGCGTATCGAGAGAAACTGAGTTACTATCGCTTTTAGCGGGCAGAAATTCTGCATGGACAAACGAGGTTGTGAAGATAAATAGAAAACCAATACATTTCCAGCTCGATTTTAAAAAAACCATAAAAATATTTAAAAAACCTATTGACTGTATTTAGCGACGATCTTTTCCAAGGCAATTAACTGCTTTGGGCTTAGGCTCTTTCTTGAGGCAAACTGCTTCTTGAGAGAGGCATAAAAGTCTTTATCATTGACTTTTCTTTTCTTGTCTTCATTCCATTGTAAAACTTTATCGAGTTTTTCGAGAAGCGCAACAATGTGGTTATTTGCTTCAGGGTTTGAACTTTCTTTTTGTTCTTTAAGTTCGAGATCTTTATCTGTGATATTCAAAACGGCGCTGATTTCATCAAATGGATAGATTTTATCTTTGTTCTTGACGGCAATTCTCTTTAGAACATAAATTTGTTTTGGGGAGAGATTCCTTCCGCTTTGAACTTGTTCATTTAGGGAATCCACGAAACTCTTTTCGTCAAAACTTCCTTCCTGGGATGGTATTAAGTCAGAATTTTTTATTATCCCGATAACAGTTTTTAGTTGTTTAAGGCCTTCTGCTCTTTCGCCGCTTAGTTTCTGTCGTTCTTCATTCTCTGTTTCAATTTGCGTTACCGTCTGGTCTAAGTCTGTCTTGAGTTTGAATTTCGCAATGTATTTATCAAAGTCTTTGATTTTTGCAGAATATTTGGTTAGAAGTCTTAATATAGCTCCAAACTGTTTTGCAGTTAGCGCTTTATTTTTCTTATATTGCCTTAAGACTGAAGTAAAGAATTTTTTGTCGTCAAAAACCCGTCCGCCTTTCTTATTGTCAGGAGTTTCCCATTCTATAAACTCTTCCAGAAGTTTGACCGCTGCTTCAGCTTTGTCTTCCGAAGGAGCAGATTCATACTTTGCACTATTGAGCCAAGCTTGGAGCTTCTCGTAGAAATCTGTAATCATGGTTGTCCAATTGACGCCGCCTGCTTCGATACTGTCGAGTTTTTCTTCCATTTCTGCCGTGAAAGAGATATTGAGAAGGTCAGGGAAGGTGGCAACCAGAAAATCGTTGACTTTGAACCCAAGTTCTTCTGGAATGAGTTTTCCTTCTTTTTTCTCGACATACTTTCTATTTTGAATAGTGTTTACGATTGTGGCGTAAGTAGATGGTCTTCCTATTCCATTGGATTCAAGTTCTTTTATAAGAGAAGGTTCAGTATATCTTGGAGGCGGTTCAGTAAATTTTTGCTCTTTGGTTAATTCTTTTAGAGCGGAAGGATCATTTTCCTTTACAAACTGAAGGAAATCAATATTATTATCTTTCTCTTCTGATTCTCCTGAATCCTTGTCTGAATATACTATTGTGTAGCCTTGGAATATAGTTATAGACGATACTGTTCTAAATGTATAAGAAGCCGTTTTCCCATTGCATTGAGTATCAATGGTGGTCCTGGATATTTCTGCCTGTGCCATCTGGCTAGCGACAAATCTTTTCCAGATAAGCCTGTATAAATTAAACTGATCCTTTGTTAGAAATTGAGCCAAACTTTCCGGAGTGTTGTTTACATCTGAAGGTCTTATAGCCTCGTGAGCTTCCTGAGCTGATGATTTGTTTTTGTAGTAGTTTGGTTTTCCAGGCGCGAATTTCTCCCCGTATTTCGAAGCTATAAATTCGCGGCAGTTATTTTGCGCCTCTTTTGAAATGGTAAAGGAATCAGTTCTCATATAAGTAATCAAGCCGGTCTGTTCGCCTGTTCCTGTTTGAATACCTTCGTAGAGCTGTTGGGCGATTTGCATGCTTTTGCTGGCAGAGAATCTAAGAGCTGAACCGGCTGATTGCTGAAGCGTGCTGGTGATAAATGGCGGCGGGGCAGACTTTTTTACAGGTTCAGTTTTAGCTAAGGATATTTTAAAATTAGCTGATTTAATAATCTCGTCGTGGGCTGTTTGAGCGTCCTGTGCGTTTGAAATATCTAGCTTTTTACCGCTAATCTGGAATAACTTTGCATCATAAACCCGTTCGGCTTTGTTATCATGGATAAACTTTGCTCCGAAATCCCAGTATTCTTTCGGCTTAAAATTTAGAATTTCTCTTTCTCTTTCACAAACTATTCTTAAAGCTACTGATTGAACTCTGCCTGCGCTAATATTTTTCTCTATCCTAGACCAGAGCAGAGGACTTACCTGATAACCGACAAGCCTGTCAAGAAGTCTTCTTGCCTGCTGTGAGTCAACTAGATCCTGATTGACTTCTCTTGTTTCTTCGAAAGCTCTCTTTATTGCACTTTTTGTGATTTCATGAAACTCAACTCTGTAGAAAGGGGCTTTGGATTTTTTGGAAAGAATCTCCTTAATATGCCATGATATGGCTTCTCCTTCGCGGTCAGGGTCTGTCGCCAGAAAAATTTTTGTTGCGCCTTCTGCAGCTGCTGTAAGAGCCTTAACTGTTGCAGCTTTTGATGTGACATATTCTGGTTTAAAATTATTTTTGACATCAATACCTAGGGAACTTTCGGGTAGATCTCTTATGTGCCCCATAGAGGCTATTAGAGTGTAATCCTTTCCCAACATCGGGGCTATTGTTCTGGCTTTTGTAGGAGACTCGACTATTACAAGATTCTTGTCTTTCGGGGTTGTCATGTTTTGCTCAAACCTTTTGGGCTTTATTGGTAAAATTGAGTTTATTAGAATTTTACAATTCGCATAACTAATTTGTTTTGTCAAACAGTTTATAACTAAAAAAAATGTTCTTTCACAGTAATTGAGATGATATTTTCTAATGAAAGATCTATACTTGACAGGACTTCTGCTAATCAACTAAACATCATTATTCAATTAAAGGAGAGCTAATGGCTAACAAAAGTTATAAGATCGCTGTTATTCCCGGCGATGGAATCGGACCTGAAGTAACAAATGTGGCTTTTGAAGTGCTTCAGAAAGTAGCAAAAAGACACAATGTAACCTATTTAGAAAGGGTTTTTCCGTTTGGTGGCGAGCATTATCTTAGGACTGGAGAAGTCCTTTCTAATGACTCAATTACTGAGCTTAAGAAGTATGATGTGATTTATTTGGGAGCAGTCGGTTCTCCAAAGGTTAAGCCTGGTATCCTTGAAAAAGGAATACTTCTAAATATAAGGTTTTCCTTGGATCAATATATAAACCTTCGTCCTGTTAAGCTTTATCCTGGAGTTGAGACTCCTATTAAAGACAAGACTACAGCAGATATTGATTTTGTCGTAGTGAGAGAAAATTCCGGCGGGCTTTATTCTGGTATCGGCGGAATTATGATGAAGGGAACGCAAGATGAAATAGCTATTAATTCAAAAGTTTATAATTATAAACAGGTCGCTAGATGTGTAAGATACGCTTTTGAAATAGCTAAAAACAGACCGAGAAAACTTATTGCTCTTATCGGCAAGACCAATGTCCTTACTTATGTATTTGACTTGTGGGAAAGAGTCTATAATGAAATAGGCAGCACTGAGTTTCCGGAAGTAAAAAGAGAATACTATCATGTAGATGCAGCTTGTATGCACATGATCAAGAACCCTGAGAAGTTTGATGTGATGGTAACTACCAATATGTTTGGCGATATTATTACCGACATCGGCGCAGTAATTCAGGGTGGAATGGGCATGGCTGCCAGCGGTAATTTGAATCCTTGCAGAACCGCGCCTTCAATGTTTGAGCCTGTACACGGTTCGGCTCCTGATATAGCAGGACAGAACAAAGCAAATCCCATCGCGGCCATTATGACCATGAAGATGATGCTGGAATTCCTCGGAGAGAAATCTGCCGGCAATGACATTGAAAGGGCTTTGAATGTCGTTACCCCGATGAATCTGGAGAGAATGACAACTAAAGATATAACCAAGGCAATATTGGAAAATATTTAGATCTATTTAATTAGATAGGAAAAGGGGGAGAGAGTATGAATCAGCGCGCCGCCAAACTATGGAAGAATTACCGCTGGGTAATTTGTGGACTTCTGTTCTTTATATCTACTGTTAATTATATGGACAGACAGGTTTTAGCCTTGATAAAAAATAGTGTGCTTGACAAGGAGTTCCATTTTACCAATGCCGACTTTGGTTATATAAACTCTGCATTTCAGTTTGTTTATGCCTTTGGCTACCTGGCTTTCGGCTGGTTTATAGACAAGGTAGGAACAAAGTTGGGCTATGCAGTTTCTGTTGTTTTTTGGGGTGTGTTCTCAATTATGCATGTTTTTGCCAGCGGTATAATAACTTTCATTGTATTTAGAGCAGGGTTGGGGCTTGGTGAAGGCGGAAACTTTCCTGCTGGTATTAAAGCTGTGGCAGAATGGTTTCCGAAGAAAGAACGAGCTTATGCTACAAGTATTTTTAATGCCGGAACAAATGTCGGTCCGATTATAACACCAATTTTAATCCCTTTGTTCATCTATTATTTCGGATGGAAGGCAGCTTTCGTCGTTTTAGGCGTATTGGCTTTTGCATGGATAGTAGCCTGGGCTTACATGTTCTTTTTACCTGAAAAGACTAGCCGAATTACAAAGGAAGAGTTTGATTATATCAAGAGTGATAAGGATGAAGTTTTAGCAGAAAGCCTGGAAGAAAAAATTCCATGGCTCGATTTGCTCAAACACAAAGAAACCTGGGCTGTAATTGTAGCAAGATTTCTTGGTGACCCTGTATGGTGGTTCTTTCTTATATGGCTTCCAGACTTTTTCTATAAAGAAAGAGGATTGGAAATTAAACAGAGCTGGCCTTTGTTAACTTCGATTTATGTACTTATAACCGTGATAAGTATTTTTGGTGGATGGATGGTTAAGTATCTTATGAATAAAGGATGGAGTGTGACTGGTTCACGAAAAACTATTATGCTTATTTCTGCGCTTTGCACTACTCCGCTGATATTTACTACACATGTTCCGAACTGGGCAATTATTATAATTATTGGTCTTGCCGGAGGCGCTCACCAGTCATGGTCTGCTAACTTGTACACTATAGCTTCTGATATCTATCCTAAGAACGCAATCGCTTCAGTTGTGGGTCTTGGAGGATTTGCAGCTGGAATGGGCGGGGCTTTATTTCCGATCATAGTTGGTATTATTCTTGACCACTTTGAAGCGTTAGGAAATGCCAAGTTTGGTTATTCTATAGTCTTTGCATGGTGCAGTTGCGCCTATGTAATAGCTTTTATACTGAACCATTTACTTGCTCCTAGGTTTGTTAAACTCAAGATTGCAAAAAAAGTACAAGTTTAATAGTTTGGTCTTAAACCAGAACTTTCTTATTATTCAGGGAAAAATTCTTAAATGAGTTTTTCCCTGTTCATTTTCAAAATCAGACTGGATGTATTTTTATGAATCTGTGACAATCGCTTACCGCATAAAAGATTAAAGAGATATAGTCGAGACGAGTATGCTTGTAGGGCTTTTGCTTCGTCAGTGTGAATTTTGGATATTTTAAATTATAATCGGAAAGAGTGAATTATTAACAACGGAGATTCAGACTAAATGCCTTTAAGCTGGAATGAAATAAAAGACAGAGCTCTCAAGTTCTACAACGAATCGAAAGACGCCTGCAATGAAGATGCTGAAGCAAAGGAATTCTTGATAGATTTCCTTAATGTCTTTGGCGTATCAAGAAAGAAAGTAGCTTCCTTTGAGCACCGCGTAAAGAAACTCGACGAGCATGACGGCTACATAGACCTTCTCTGGAAAGGCCAGCTCCTAATTGAAATGAAGAGCAGAGGCAAAGACCTTGATAAGGCTTACATGCAGGCAAAAGATTATCTGTGCGGGCTTAAAGAGTTTGAACTTCCCAAATACATTCTCGTTTCAGACTTTGAGATTTTCCGCCTATATGACCTCGAAGAAGATACGGTGAAGGAATTCAAGTTTCCGGATTTTGTAAGCAATGTTCAACATTTTGGTTTCATAGCAGGCTACCGTCAGCACACCTACAAGGAACAAGATCCCGTCAATATCAAAGCTGCCGAGATGATGGGAAAACTTCACGACAAACTCAAATCTATCGGTTACGAAGGGCATGTGCTCGAACTCTATCTGGTGCGTCTCCTTTTCTGTCTCTTTGCCGAAGATACTACCATTTTCGAGAAAATATTATGCCGTCTTTGAACACAAAGATAAGAAGCACATTTTTTGTAAAACATTTACATCCAATTTTTATTTGATATACTTGTACTTACAATATAAGATTGAAACAAGAGAGATAAGATGAGATTTATTCATGCTATTATAGCTATGGCTTTATTTAGCTCTATCATTATTTTTGCCGATAATATTACAACACTTGACGGAAAAGTTTACTATAATGTTGAAGTCATAAATAAAACATCTACTGATATGACAGTTGAGTGTACTAGGACATCTATTCCAGAAAATAGAGTAGTAAAGACTTTAAAACTCTCTAGATTGGATGAAGCTACACTTAGAAAGTATGGATACGACCCCTCAGAATTCTCTACTATTCAAGCAAAAAAAGAAGCTCAAATTAAAAATCAAACATCAGCTAACAAAAACCGTATTTTAGCCTTACAAAAACAAATCGATATTTCGCTTATTCCAGCAGTTAAAAAATATCTAAATGCTTCATCTGATAAACAATACATTAATCAATGCCTAAACT
>Ga0194053_10000333_pt1 | contig 36183 bp, 30 predicted proteins | sample SepL228m_MetaG_FD_161684 | JGI IMG/M metagenome (GOLD analysis project Ga0194053, IMG submission 161684) | Anoxic zone freshwater microbial communities from boreal shield lake in IISD Experimental Lakes Area, Ontario, Canada - Sep2016-L227-8m | ecosystem: Environmental > Aquatic > Freshwater >... | reverse complement strand
AACCGCGACCAAGCCCTCACCACCTCGACCAAAGACGGCCGTCTGCTGATTCAGTTGCCCGCCACCGCGCCGGACCCGAATGTCAGCGTCATTGCCGTCGAGCTGACCGCCGTGCCGGCCCGCATCACATCACTGGCCCTGAATAAACCGGTCACCGCCGACCTCGACGGAAAAAATGCCGCCAAGGCGGTGGACAACGATCACTACAGCCGGTGGAAGCCGGGCAAGGTCGCCGCCGCCACCCTGGCGGTTGATCTGCAAGCGCCACAGACGTTCAACACCCTGCGCCTCGGCTCCCGCCTCTCAAAATTGAAAGTCACCCTCGAATACCTTGAGGGCGAAACCTGGAAGACCATCTTCAGCGAAGCGATTACGAAGGAGGTTGACGAATATGTGAAAACCTTCCCGGCGGTCACCGCGCAACACGTCCGCTTGATTATCAGCGAGGCCACCAATGAGCTCACCCTGACCAGTTTTGAACTCTTTGCGCCCTAGCCCCGTTTGTTTGCTCCCGACGACGACCCGAATGATCGCACCATGCCTGACCTGACTATGACACGCCCCCTTGCTGCCCTGATCACCCTGATTGCCCTCCTGGTTGGAGGCGCCGGCATCCTGCCCGCCGACGAGATGGCCCTACAGCCGGCCCCGGTCTTCACGGACCACCTGGTCTTGCAACGGGACCAGCGGGTGCCGGTGTGGGGCGTGGCCAAGCCAGGTACGACCATCACCGTGACCCTCGGCACCGCCTGTGGAACTGGTGTCACAGACGCTCAAGGCGCGTGGCGGGTCGAGATCGGGCCCCTTCCGGTCAACTCCGTGCCAGCGGTTCTATCCATCACCTCGGACCAAGGGGAACGGCGCGACCTCCAAGATGTGCTGGTTGGCGATGTGTGGGTCGGGTCCGGGCAGTCCAACATGCAGTTGCCCTGCGCCAGCTTCATCGGTCATCCCAACGATCCCTTCATCAGCACGGTGCCCGATCCCAACCTGGAGGCACTGGTCAACGGCGCACCCTACCCGAAGGTGCGCCTGTTCGCGACGGTCATGAACAACTATCCTCTACCCACCGCCAACCTGCGCTGGGTGCCCGCCACGACGGAGTCCCTCAAGACCTTCTCGGCCCAGCTCACGGCAATGGGCGTGACGCTTTCCCAGCAACTGGATGTCCCCGTCGGGCTCATGCTGGTCGCGGTCGGCGGTTCGTCGGCGTCGCGGTGGTTGACACCCCAGGCCATTGCCGACGACCCCGGCTGCCAGCAGGCCGTGACCAAGGCCCGGGCCACTTTCGACCCCGCCAAGGAGCAGGCCGCCTACCAGCAGTCGCTCACCAAGTATGAGGCGGCCCTGGCCGCCTGGAACCAGTTGCCCGAGGCCGAGAAGAAAACCAAAAAGGCACCCGGGAAACCCAGCCCACCGGTGGAGCCTGGCGTCGGCCTCTTTACGGTGGGCGATTTCCACGACAAAATCCTGAAGCCCATCATCGGCTACGGCATCCGCGGAGTGTTGTGGGATCAGGGAGAAACGGGGGTCTTCATTCGTGACATCGATCAAGCCAACGTGATGGGTGCACTGATTGCCAGCTGGCGGAAGGAATGGGGCCAGGGCGAGTTCCCCTTCGTGATCGTGCAGAAGCCCAGCGGCGGAGGCTGCGCCTTCGATCCCGCAGATCCGGTTTACGGGTGGGCCGCCGACGCCTTCATGCCCCTGCCATCAGCCTCGGGAACCGCCGGGAAAAATGGACGCGAGCAGTCGCTCCGCATCGCCGCCGGGAACCCCAACGTCACCATGATACCAACCAGCGATCTGGGCGGCGGGCTGCATCCGGTGAACAAGTTCGCCTACGGCGCCCGCGACGCCCGGGTGATCCTCGGCGCCATCTATGACCGGCCCGGAGCGTGGAGCGGCCCCATCATGGCCTCCTGCACAGTGGAGGGTGCCGCCATCCGGGTGCGCTTCAAACAGGTAGGCCAGGGTCTCGTCGCCCGCCAGGCCGACGCCGTGCAGGGCTTCGCCATCGCCGGGGCGGACAAAAAGTTCGTCTGGGCCACGGCCACCATCGAGGGTGACGCCGTGGTCGTCAGCGCACCCACTGTCACCAAACCGCTCTACGTGCGGTATGCCTGGGATGTGCAAATCCCCTGGGCCAACCTGTTCAACCGGGATGGCTTCCCGGCCCTGTCCTTCCGCACGGATCCATGAGCCGCCTTATGCCATTTAGCATTCAAAAAACTACAAACGAACCGGTTCAACCGCTTAGACCGCACTTCTCCTCATAACCGTTCCCTGTACCAACCTATGAAAACATTCTCACGCCTCCTTTTTCAATGCTGCATGGGCGCCCTGTGCCTTGCCGCGAATGTCAACGCCAAGTCTCCCACTGCATCAGCCGACATGAAACGCGAAGGGGCTGGAAAGTTCATCCCGCTCAATGTCGCAGGGCTTCCTGTCGGCACGGATGCGGGCCTTTTCCAAGGATTAATTAGCGGTGAGGCCTTCAATGTTTACGCGAAAGAAATCCCTGCTCAGAACCTCGACATCGAGCTTGGCTTCGTTGATCCCGAAAGCAAGGCGGCACTCCAAAACACATTCTCGGTGGCAGCCAACGGCACCCCGCTGGATGCGAATCTGGATGTCTGGAGCAAGGCGGGCGGATCCATGAAGCCATGGGTGGAGAAGTTCAACTACTCGCACACCGGAGGGGCGCTCTCCGTGCAGTTTGTCGGAATCACAAAATCGGCTTTTGTAAGCTATGCCCGAATCACCGATTCAAAGGGTAAGGTGTTAGGGTTCGGCACGGCTGCCGATTGGAAAACAAGCAACCGGATCAAGCTCACGGACGCACGTTGCCGCCCATTCAGAAAAGTAAATGCAGGCGAGGTTGCTTTCTATAACGCCGATCACAGTCCAGTCGGATCCTGGGCCTCATTCGTTTACGGAATGGAGCAGAGCGGCGGAGTCATGGTGTGCAAAGGCTCCGGTGGAAAGATAACATTGGCTCCCGATCATGGCGTCATTTTGGCGGTGCAGACCGGAACAACCCGTCGGCTCATGCCGTTTGCAGTCAACCAGTCCAAATCGATAGAAACTGGGCTCATCACTGAATCCGAAGTCTCGAGGAAGCTCGGTGCCTGCACCGACACCTGGACGATTCCGCTAGGCGTGAGCTGGACGCACTACACCCCCGTCTGGCAGATGAAGGACTGGGACAAAGCTACGCTGGAAGAGAAACGCAGGTTCGCCCTGCCGGTGACCTGGATGCGCTATACGATCGACAACCGATCCGGAAAGGACGAAACGCAGCTACTCTTCAGCCTACAACAACAGTCCGAACGCTCAAATGGCTGGGACGGGTTTGAGGGATATCTTGTGGATTCCAGCAGCGCCATTGCCGTGAAAACTGGCGAGGCCGAACTGATCACATCGGAGCAGGCGAAGAAGCGTTTCGGAGTGGATGGAGCCACCTCGGCCTTCTGTATTCATGTCCCGGCAGGAACGCAGAAAGAGGTCGTTTTCCAAGTCGCCCAATATAAAAAGGGCAACGCCGGGCAGTTCGAAGGACATTCGCTTACCATGATGTCGGACGCGATCTTCAACGGCCTCGAAGACATTCTCAAAACAGCCCAGTCGCTTCAGGCGCAGGCCTTCGCCCGATGCGGAGAGGCGGATCGGATGCTGGAAAACTGCGGGGAGAATCCCGAGCGCCGCTTCCTCGCGGCGCATGCGTTGCACTCCTACCAGTTCAACTCGATCCTTGAGGCGTTTGAGGACAAACAGCCGTTCTGGGCCATTGAAGAGGGGGAATGCAGTTTCGCCAACACCTTGGACCTGACCATCGATCAGATCTTCTACGAACTCGCGATGCACCCATGGACAGTGCGCAACGAGCTCGACAATTTCACGAAGCTCTATTCCTACACCGACCAGATTGCACTCCCCGGACAGACTGAGACCCTTCCGGGGGGAATCTCATTTTACCACGACATGGGGAACAATCTTGGTTTGGCTTCCCGCGAAAAAGGGGCTGCCTACGGCACCCCGATGACCCAGGAAGAACTTCAGAACTGGATTATCTGCGCCGCGCTCTACTGGAAAGTCACCGGAGACAATGCCTGGCTCCAGGCCAACGAGGCGGTCATCCATCAAGCCTTCGATTCGATGTTGCGCCGAGACGATCCCGACCCGGCCAAGCGCGACGGCATCACCACCTATGCCTCCATTGTAAAAGGGCGCAACCGCCCTGAGTGCACTACCTACGATGCGATGGACCCCTCCCTAAATGCACCACAAAACAGCCTCTACATTTCCATGAAATCGTTCGCCTGCTACCTGATGCTCAAGCCGGTTTTTAATCAACTCGGCGAACCGGATCTCGCCAAGCAATCAGCCGAGGCCGCCGCCTACACCGCCAAAGGAATCGACTCACACTGGAACCCGAGCCTAAATTATTTTCCCGGTCTTTTCGATGGGAAATCTAAGACAGCGGTTATTCCTGCGGTCGAAAGTCTTGTCTACCCCTACGCCATGGGGTTGGGCAATGAACTGAGCTCGGACGGCCCCTACGGAGTCCTGATGAATCATCTCAAAACACACATTCAAACCATTTTGGTATCAGGCGTCTGCATTGATGCAAAAACTGGCGGCTGGAATCTCTCGTCGTCGGCGGGCAGCACCTGGATGAGCAAGGTTTTCCTCAGCCAGTTCGTTACTGAAAAAGTCCTTGGCTTAAAAAACAATGCCACTGGCCACGATGCCGACTTGGCACACGTTGCTTACGAAGTTCTAGGCTCCCCGGTGGTCTGCTTTACCGATCAGATCACAACCTCCGCCGATCATAAGGCCTATGGTTGCCGGCACTATCCCCGAGGCGTCACCAGCGCCCTCTGGTGGCTCTGGCCTCTGCATTCAAATCCCTGAGTCTCCCAGCAGATTGACGGCGACAAACTAGAGATCCATCACGATGGAAACTCTATGACCTACGACTTGGGGGACTGGAGAAAAAAAGGAGCGGTCACGACAGGGAAGAAGAAGACAGCACCCTCGTCAGTTCACGCACATGATTCCACGGCAGCGTCCGTGGCATCTCCTTCCACCACCCCGTTTCAGTCCGCGCCATCTTCCACTATGAAAGAAATTATCCTCTTCAACCCCTTTATTCCTGTGAGATTTTTATGCCAGCCTGAGGCGTTTGCGCCCCTGTGCGGTCTGGGCGACAACGCTTCCCTTACGAAAGAGATCCTGAATGGCGGCAAGAGTCTCCCGCTCGTTACGGGCATAACAGGATACCGCCGACACCAGATCACCAAGCGACATGGTGGTGATCTTGGAAAGTGTCTTCTTGGATTTGGAGGAGGATTTCATAGTGGTGTCTTTGTGTAGGGTGAGACATGCGTGGATAGTCCGGCGTTCAAGGAATTAGAAAAAATCTTTACGCCCACAAAGTGTTCCGGCGTGACCTTCCGTGCCGACGAAGTAACTTGGATGCACTGGCTCTCTTCATTGAGAACTATTACAGCATGTCCATTTACCTCAGAACCCTCAGATATTTTCGTGCCTACACGGGGCAGACAATCGTTGCCATCGTTCTCATGGCATCAGGGATAGGCTTCAATCTCCTCGCTCCCTGGCCGGTTAAATACCTCATCGACGGAGTCCTGCAGAGCAAGACGGCCTCGGGTGTGGCAGATTCGAGAGAGGTCATTGCCCATTGGCTCGGCTGGACAAATTCCTATGGTGCGGCCTTGGTTCTGAGTGCCGTGCTCCTGCTAACCACGGTGCTGGCGGGACTGGTGAATCTTTTTTCCAACGCCCTCTTCATCAAAGTGGGACTCAAGGCCCTCCTCCATCTGCGCACGCAGATCTATACCTGCCTTCAGGCGTTGCCGTTGCAGTTCCATGATGCGCGACGAAGCAGTGACTCATCCTTCCGCGTCGCCTATGATTCGCAGTCGATCCAGACAATCTACAACAAGGGATTCACCACGATCTTTGGCGCCATCGTGACGCTGGTTGGTGCCTTCTCCATCATGATGAGGATGAACTGGCAGCTGACGCTCGTCTCGCTGGTGGTGGTGCCTCCCCTCTTCTGGGCGATCCGTCATTACGGAGATCGGATCAGGAGTGAGTCGACGACGATTCAGGAGCGGGAAAGTGATCTGCTGGCGACGACTCAGGAGGGTCTCGGGGCGATCAGGATGGTGCAGGCTTTTGGACGGGAATCGTTTGAAGTTTCGCAGTTCATCCGTCATGCCACACGGAGTCTGGAGGCCAATTTTCGTCTTCAGATGACCTCGATGCGGAGTGCTCTCCTGGTGACGACGCTGATAGCCTTCGGTACTTCCGCGATGTATTACGAGGGATCTGTGCAGGTGCTTGCTGGTAATCTGAGCCTAGGGGATCTCACTGTCTTTGTTGCCTATCTCGCCACTCTCTATCAGCCGATCCAGCAACTGACCTACACCGCTTGGGCGTTGGAGGGAGCGGCAGCCGGGGCCCAACGCTGCTTTGAGGTGCTTGATCGCGAGGAGGAGACCAAGGATACTCCGGGGGCCATCGATCTGCCCGCATGTCGTGGGGAGATCACCTTTGCCGGGGTAGTCTTTCATTATGATCCCAAGGCACCCGTGCTGGCTGGGATTGATCTTGCGATAGCACCGGGTGAGACAGTGGCTTTCGTCGGCGGAACCGGTGCGGGCAAAAGTACGCTGATCAGTCTGGTGCCGCGCTTTTATGATCCGAGTGCGGGGGTGGTACGGCTTGACGGCCATGATCTCAAATCGCTGAAAAAGGCCTCACTGCGAGCCCAGATCGGGATGGTGCTTCAGGATACGCTACTCTTCTCCAGCAGTATTCGTGAAAACATAGCCTATGGCCGCGAGGGGGCTACCGAAGCCGAGATCATCGAGGCGGCAAAACGGGCTCAGGCCTATGACTTCATCATGGCGCAGCCTCAGGGATTTGACACGCCTGTCGGTGAACGAGGCGGCCACCTCAGCGTGGGACAACGACAGCGGATTGGCATCGCGCGGGCGTTTCTCAAGAATGCACCGATTCTTCTTCTGGATGAGCCGACATCTGCTCTTGATCCCTCGACCGAGAAGGCGATCATGGAGACAATCGCCGACCTGATGAAGGGGCGAACGACTCTCATCATCACGCACCGACTCTCCACGATCCATCATCTGGGACGGGTGGTGCTTTTGGAAAATGGCCGTATCGCCGAGCAGGGAACGGGGCCGGAACTCCTCGCGCTGAATGGCTCCTACGCTCGCCTCTATCGTGCCGCTGGGCATGAACCGGCAACTACTCCCATCAATTCATAAACCCAATTATCATGAGTAAGAAAAAAATCATCGTTCTCGGATTCATGGGAGGAATGCCCATTGCTGGAGTCATCTGGCAGCACATTCACTACATCGTCGGGCTGCAACGACTCGGCCATGAGGTCTATTATGTCGAGGATACCTCCAACTATTCCTATAACCCCGTCGCTTTCGACATTAACGCCGATTATTCCTACGCCGCGCAGAAACTCGGCAAACTTGCAGTTCAGTATGGATTCGAGGGTTGCTGGGCCTACTGCGCTCGTTACAAGGATCCCGTGGAGGTCGTGGGAATGTCGCGTGAGGCACTCAATCAACTCTACAAGGATGCTGATTGTGCCCTGAATATCTGCGGCTCGCATGATCTCAACGACGAACTCAATTTCATTCGTCATCTGATCTATGTCGAGAGCGATCCCGGAGTGGAGCAGATCAAGATCGATCTTGGTGAGAGTGAGACCATTGATTATCTCAAGGCTCACAGACATCTCTTCTCCTTTGGCGAGAATATCGGCACCCCGGCATTTGCCGTTCCGACGCATGATCTGCCATGGCTCACGACAAAGCAACCGGTCGTGACCGATCTCTGGTGTCCCACAACTGAGGCTCCTGCCCCTGATCCCACCGCCCTTTTCACGACGATCTGCAACTGGTCCACCAGTGGTAAGAAAGACATCCTCTGGCGTGATTCGAACTACCTCTGGAGTAAGTCCTTGGAGTTCCTCCGTTTTGTCGAGGCACCAAGACTCTCTGGCGAACCTTTTGAAATGGCAACCGACATCAAGAAGGAAGAAGAACGAGAGCTTTTTGAAAAGAACGATTGGAAGCTCGTCCTGCCCCACGACCTGAGCGTCGATTGGGATGGGTATCGGGATTATATCCGCAACTCCAAGGGGGAATTCACCTGTGCCAAGGATCAGTATGTCCGCTTAAATACAGGCTGGTTCAGCGACCGCACCGCCTGCTATCTGGCTGCCGGACGACCCGTGCTGACTCAGGCCACGGGATTTGAAGCCCACTACGGTGGTAAGGAGGGACTCATAGCCTTTTCCTCAATGGAGGAAATCGTCGAGGGAGTCGCCGCCATCCGCGCAGATTACAAAAAGCACAGCCGCGCTGCTTTGGAAATTGCCCGTGAGTTTTTTGAAGCGGAGAAAGTGTTGAAGTCACTCCTAGACCGGGCAGGTGTATGACAACTCCCGTCTTTGTCGGTTGTGGGTTCGCCGCAAAATATCCCGAAGGCGGAGGGAATTTCTCGGTGCCATTACAATACCTGATGGGACTCAAGAGGATGCCGGAGTATCGCTGCATTTGGTTGGAAGTGTTGCAAGCGAGTGGTGATCCCGTAAAGGATGCCCATTGTGTTCGGGTCTTTCAGCGGCGCATGGCAGCGTATGGTCTGGAGTATTGTTTGCTACTGCGGCCGTTGAAGAAAGAGCAAGGTTCCGAGGAGCATCACCTTGACCGGATGCAGTCCTCCGGGATGTCACTGGCAACTCTTCGTGAACTGGCTCCGTATGGGGTCTTGCTGAATCTGAGCTATTCGATCAAGCCACCGCTTGCGAATCTCTTTGGCCGCAGGCTTCTTTGCAGTCTCGATCCATCGGAGGTGCTCTTCTGGATGGATCAGATGGAGATGGGGCAGTCCTGCCACGATGAGTTCTGGTCGATCGGGCTCTGCATGGATCAGATCGATCCTCGACTGCCCAAACCGATTGTTCCTTGGAAGAGTTACTTTCCGCTGGTTGATACAGATCTCCTCCATCCGCATCCGTGCCCTGCACTTCCCCGGAAACCAAAGTTCACCACGATCGGTCAATGGTATTGGGATGGAAATATCACGATAGGAGGGGAATGGCGCGATTACTCGAAGCAGGCAGCTTTTGCTCCCTATCTGGAACTGCCTCGTCGCGTCAAAGGTGTGACTTTTGAACTCGCCATGAACCTTAACGCCGATGATCCCGAACGGGAACGGCTTCGATCCCTTGGTTGGCATGTGGTGACGCCTCACCGCCTGACGCGTACGCCTGCCGCCTACTACCGCTATCTGGCTGGAGCCTCCGCGGAGTTCACGGCGGTGAAACTGGAGTCAATCATGGGAAGCGGTTGGCTGAGCGATCGCGCGGCGGCTTTCCTAGCCTTGGGTCGTCCGGTGGTGACGGAGCCGACGGGAGCAGAGCGATTCCTTCCCTCGGAGTCGGGAATGCTTTTTGTCCGGACTCTGGATGAAGCGATTGACGCGACGCAGCGTGTGATCGTGGATTGGAAGCAACTCTCCAAGGTCGCCCGTACAACAGCCGTGGAGTATTTTGATTCCGTGAAAAATCTGAAACTGCTATTGGGACAATAGCCTTAGACTATGCTGCCAGTGCGGATGACCTCCTGATACCAGTTGTAGCTCAGTTTTGGGGTTCGCTTTAGGGTGGCATAGTCCACATGCACGAGTCCGAATCGTGTTGAGAAACCATCATTCCACTCAAAGTTATCCATAAGACTCCATGGGAAATAACCGATGACAGGCATTCCCTCGGATTTGGCCCGTGCAAGCTGGGTCAGGTAAGCCCGGAAATACATGATCCGATCAATGTCATTCACAAGTCCCGCGCTATTGGCCACCGTGCCATCTGCATAGCCATTCTCACTGATAAAGATTGGCAGATCAGGAAGATGCACTGCTTCCCCGACGAGCCGCACCGCCCAGTAGATCGACTCGGGGACTATGTGCAACCAAGAGGTATTTCCCACCGGGAAATTGGGAAACCACGGAATTAATTCATATCCCTTCGGATCATCCGAGGGAGTGACATACTTGCCGGTGTAGCAATTACAACCCAGAGCATCGAGCGGTTGATGGATGATCTTCATGTCTCCGGGAAGGATATCCGGTAAGGAGTCCTTGTGATCCTCCAACCAACCTTGATCATAGCTGCCGGTCAGGATGGGAATGAGCTTACCTCCGTTCTCGCGTCGAAAGGCCTTGCATGCAGCCCCTACTCCGGCCTCGGTTGCCACAACGGGCACAAGAGGCCAGTAATTTTCCGCGAGGGAGACACTGGGCTTCTTCAGGCATGAAGCTCTCAGCGCCATGCAGGCGGTGCCATGGGCGAGGAGTGCGTTATGGATGATCTGACTGCGCTCCTTCTCTGATGACAGAGTGACTCCGGGTGCTGCGGTGCCAGCTTTTCCGATGCCGTAGGGGCCACCCGTAAAACTCGCAATCTCATTGAGCGTCATCCAGTAGTGGATGCGATCGCCAAGCTCTTTTCCCATGAGGGTGGCATAGGCCCCGAAGTCCTCCACGACCTGACGGTTCTGCCATCCGGCATAGCGATCCTGAAGAGCTTGTGGCAGGTCCCAGTGGTAGAGCGTGGCGTGGGAAGTGATCCCGTGTGCGAGCAGGGTGTCTGTCAGCTTCTTATAAAAGTCCAAGCCTTTTGCGTTCACCTTTCCCGTACCTTCGGGAAGCACTCGTGGCCAGGAGATACTAAAGCGAAAATGCTTCACGCCCAGCTCTGCCATCAGCTTCACATCGTCGGGATAGCGGTTGTAGAAATCGCAGGCGATCTCGGCGTTATCTCCATTTTTGATGACTCCTCGCTTCTTGGAGAAAGCATCCCAGATGCTTGGCCCCTTGCCATCCACTGCCGCCGCTCCTTCGATCTGATAGGCTGCGGTGGCCGTGCCCCATTGAAAATCTTTCGGGAAAATTCCACCATGCTTAGCTCCTTGCTGAGAAGCCGTTTCCTTGGCCTTTGCTGAATGAGGTAGCATTCCGGAGGCGAGTGCGGCTGCTGTCGTACCGAGAAAGGATCTACGGGAGAGGGAGGTGGGAGGTGACATGCGATCGGGGGGAGTTGTCAAAACAAGAACATAGCTTCGCTTTCAGTGGATCATCAAGCAGTCTTGCAAAGAGCAGGAATTTTCAACAAAGATCAAAGCTTCCCCTCATGAAATTCCTTATCCCTCACATTGCTGCCATTGCCTTGGTGGCTGGCACACCCCTCATGAACGCCGCTGAACCCTCCATCACCTCCAAATCGTTTGGAACCACCACCAACGGAACGAAAGTCACACTCTTCACGCTTACCAACAGCAAGGGAGCCTCCGTGACCATCAGTAACTACGGTGGGATCGTCACTTCGCTCAAGATGCCTGATCGTGAGGGGAAGTTCAGCGATATCGTCCTTGGGTTCAGGACGCTTCCGGAATACGAAACGAAGAGCCCCTATTTCGGCTGTCTGGTTGGCCGCTATGGCAACCGCATCGCGTCAGGAAAATTCACGCTGGATGGGAAGACATACCAGCTCGCCCGTAACAACAACGGACAGTCCTTGCATGGAGGGCTCAAGGGATTTGACAAGGTGGTCTGGGAGGCTGCACCACTAATGACCAAGCAGGGGCCTTCACTCAAACTGACTTACATCAGCAAGGATGGAGAAGAGGGTTATCCTGGCACACTCACGGTCACAGCCACCTACACATTGACTAACAAAAATGAACTCAAGCTTGTTTGCCGCGCAACGACCGATAAGAAGACGATCGTTAATCTTACCCACCACAGTTATTTCAATCTCGCCGGACAGGGAAGGGGAGACATCCTGAATCACATCGTCACACTGAAGTCGGATCGTTTCACCCCGGTGGATAAGAAACTCATTACCACCGGCAAGATCGCCTCCATAAAAGGGACGCCCTTTGACTTCCGTCAGCCGACAACAATCGGTGCACGCATTAACGAGAAGGCTGAACAATTGAAAATCGCCAAAGGCTATGACCACAACTGGGTTGCTGCCAAACTCTCTGGACAGCTAGGCGTCGTCGCAACGGTCGAAGATCCCAAGAGTGGGCGTGTTATGGAAGTACTTACCACCGCTCCCGGTTTCCAGTTCTACACTGGCAATTTTCTTGATGGCACGCTCACGGGCAAAGGGGGCAAGATCTACAACTTCCGAAACGGTTTTTGCATCGAACCGCAGCATTATCCCGATTCTCCCAATCACAAAAATTTTCCAACGGTCGTCCTCAAGCCAGGCCAAACTTACAAGAATACAATTATCTACCGGTTTTCAGCAAAGTAACCCTTCCCTCTTATCACTCCACCTATTAGCTCCTACCCAGACATCATGCACCAGACTGCCATTAACCTGACCTTCATTGATTACTCCATCCTGGGGCTCTACATCGCCTTTGTGATTGGGATTGGATTTGCGCTCAAGCGCTACATGAAGACCTCGGCTGACTTCTTCCTGTCAGGAAGATCGATTCCGGCTTGGGTCACGGGACTGGCTTTTCTCTCGGCGAATCTTGGTGCGCTGGAACTGGTCGGCATGGCAGCTTCGGGGGCCAAGTATGGCATTGCGACCTGCCACTTCTATTGGGTCGGGGCCATCCCGGCAATGATCTTCTTGGCGGTCTTCATGATGCCCTTTTACTACGGATCGAAAGCCCGATCGGTACCCGAGTATCTGAAACTTCGGTTCGATGAGCGGGCACGCGCCTTTAACTCGATCTCATTTGCGATCATGACGGTTTTTGCCTCGGGTATTTCACTCAATGCCCTAGCCAAGCTTCTCAATCAACTCCTCGGCTGGGAATACAATATCTGCCTCTGGGTTTGCTCCCTGATCGTCCTTCTCTATGTACTCAAAGGGGGGCTGACCTCAGCAATCTACACCGAGGTGCTTCAGTTCTTCATGATCGTTCTCGGATTTGCTCCTGTTGTCTGGCTGGGACTCAAGGATGCGGGTGGATGGACTTCCGTGAAAGACAAGCTGGCAGGTGTGGCAACCGATCCAGTGGCACTTAATCTGGTGAGCGATGCCAGCAAGACCTTCAAGCCTGATGCCTGGACGAGTGCCTGGACTCCCCTGATTGCCGGCCCGTCGCAGAATCCCATGGGGGTGGATCTCTTTGCGATGATCTTCGGACTCGGATTTGTGCTCTCCTTCGGCTACTGGTGCACCAACTTCCTCGTCGTGCAACGCGCCATGGCGGCAAAGGATATGACCGCTGCCCGCAACACCCCGCTTGTCGCAGCTGTGCCCAAGATGCTCTTTCCCCTGCTGGTGATCCTGCCGGGTATGATTGCTCTTGCCCTCAGTGCGACAGCCGGAAAGGAATATCGGCTTCCTCAGGCGATTATCACCCAGGCACGCATGACAACGACGATTGCTTCCATCAAGCAATCTGCTTCCGGTGGTACCGATCTTGCCACTGCGCAGGAAAATCTTTCTGCCAAGGCTGGAGTTTCCTTCAATCCTGCCAAAATTGCAGCTCTGCTCAAATCTCCCGAGACACTCACTGCCAGCGATGAGAAACTTGCCATCCGTCTGCAGGATGCTGTGGTCAATGATTACGATGGCGTGATCCTCTCACTGGTGAAACGCTACTGCCCTACAGGATTGTTGGGACTGGCACTCACCGCCCTGCTTGCTTCCTTCATGTCAGGCATGGCGGGGAATGTGACTGCGTTTAATACCGTCTGGACCTACGATCTCTATCAGGCATACATCGCGCCGGACAGGAGCGATGACCACTATGCCTGGATGGGACGCATGGTGACCATCGTCGGTATCCTGCTAAGTATCGGAGCCGCCTACTTTGCGAGCATGTGGAGCAATGCCATGGACATCATTCAGCTCGTCTTCGGCTTCGTCAATGCGCCTCTCTTTGCCACCTTCCTGCTTGGCATGTTTTGGTCACGCACCACGGCGACCGGAGCGTTCATTGGACTGGTGAGCGGAACGACGGCCTCGGCCCTCTTCCACGCCTGCACCATCTCCCAAGGCAATGTGCCGGGAGTGAAAGGTGGCTACCTTGCCAAGCTAGCCGTCCTGCCGAGTGACATGGCTCAGAACTTCTGGCTGGCGAGCTTCGCCTTCACCGTCTGCTTTCTCCTGACCGTGGTGATCTCCCTCGCCACCAAGCGCACGAAGAGTGATGAGGATCTCAAGGGGTTGGTTTATTCCCTTACCCCGAAGCAAATCGTCACGCAGGCATGGTACGCACGCCCCGAGTTTATCGGGATCGTGTTGCTGATAGTCTGCGTCTATCTTAACTATCTCTTCTGGTAAAATTCATTTCCCTGTATCGCCTGCTTCCCACTCCTAAACTCCAACTTCCAAATTTCTATGGGCCTCGATATTCGCTTTCCAATCGGCATCATGTTCACCCTGATCGGACTTCTCCTCACCGTCACCGGATTTGTCACCGGCGGTGACCCGGCTTTTTACAAAATCTCACTAGGAATCAATATCAACCTTGATTGGGGCATCGTCCTACTCCTTTTCGGCGGCTTCATGTGGGGATTTGCCATTCTTGAGAAGCGTAAAAACAAGAACCAGTAAGAGCTGCCGGGCGTGGCATTTGCAGGAACTGCCTCTTCGGATTGTTCAGGGAGATGTACGATTCATTGAGGAAATATAACACTCTCTTCCCAACTGGGTTCGATCAGCATGGCTCGGGGTTGTGCTGTGAGGGCTGTCTCTCCCGCATGGATCATCTGAATGAGTAGGTCCACCGCTGCTGCTCCGGTTCTGTCATTGTGCTGATTGACACCGGCCCATTCGTTCCGCCGCTGGCGCACCTCGAGTTGAATAAGGGCAGTCTTCTCGGGAATGCTGTCCCGCATGGTTTTCAGCCAGTCTTCGACGGTGTGAAAGAGCGAGATGATGGCATCGGGTTGGTAACGATTCCACCAGGTCACGAAGGAATTACTCGGTGTCTTGCTGCTGCCATGATGATAAAAGGGAGGGATGCGGTTCCGTGCGGATAACTCCCTCTGACCAATCAGGAATCCCGCGGTGAATCTTCCCTGCACCAATTCGTCGATTTCAGCATCTAATACAAGTGCAGGTCGGCGGCGCCCTCTCTCCAGTGCCTTTGCCAGTGCCAGTTGAGCGACGGCATGATGATCTGCGCAGGCAAAAGGGAGTTGCGGTTCAAGAGTTCTGACGCCCGTGATGACGCAGGGAAGCTTGCTGATCACAGGAAGAATGGGTGAGGGTATCCTGTTACTCCGCATCAATCCCGTCAGGATGCAGCCTCGCAGGCCCCGGGCCTGAAGAATCCTGAGCAGTCGTTTTCCCTCCATGCCGATCACCGGCTCCGGAAATTCATCAAGCAGGTAACCCAGTGCTTCGGCCCGCAGGCGGCATCCCTGAACATAAGCGGGTATGGTGGGGTGGGAGTGAAAGGCGTCGGGATTTTCGTTCAGGTTCAGCAAAGCAATTCCAGCACCTCCCCCTTGCCCATGACCACCCTTCCGAAGCTCCGACATGAGGTGAGCCACGACTGCATTTCGTTTGTATCCGAGTTGTACGGCAGCCTCTTCCACCCGTCGTCGGGTGACTGTAGGAATGCGTGGATCATGCCGGAGGGCAAGCGAAACGGCGGACTTTGTAAGACCGGTCAGGGCGGCGATATCACTGAGAGTTGGAGATTTCATTCAACTGTCAACTATCGTCTCTATTGCCTGTGATTCCAGGCAAGCATCAATGTGTAGTTGTTCGTTTCCCCCCGCATGAAATCCCAGCACTCGATTGCGATTCTTTTATTTTTCTTGGCGATCTCCGCTCGTGCCGAGAATGCGGATTTCTGGAAATTTGCTCCCACACCACCGATGGGCTGGAACAGTTATGACGCCTACGGTTCCAGTGTGACTGAAGCCGAACTCATTGCCAATGCAGCCGTCATGAAGGAAAAACTACTTCCCCACGGCTGGAATGTTTGTGTGGTTGACTACCGTTGGTCGGATTCTGCGGCCATCAAGCATTCCAAAGATGGAATCGGAAGCCAGCTTGAGATGGATACTTATGGCCGACTACTTCCAGCATCCAGCAGGTTTCCATCGGCTGCGGATGGCAGGGGATTCAAGTCCTTGGCCGACAGGATTCATGCCATGGGATTGAAGTTTGGTATTCATGTGATGCGTGGAATCCCTCGGCAGGCGGTCACTCAAAACACTCCCATTGAGGGATCCACCTTTCACGCAGTTGATGCAGCCAAAACCAACAGTACGTGTGGTTGGTGCAAGGATATGTATGGGGTTGACGGCAAATCAGCTGCTGGTCAGGCCTATTACGATTCTCTTTTTCAACTCTATGCCTCATGGGGAGTTGATTTTGTGAAGGTAGACGATCTTTCGTCCCCTTACAGTGATCCTGAGATTGAGGCGATCCGCAAAGCAATTGACAAGTGCGGAAGGGCCATCGTCTTTTCCACATCCCCCGGGGAAACACCCCTAAAAAAATCCGATCACCTAGAGGCTCATGCCAACATGTGGCGAATTTCGGGTGATTTCTGGGACACTTGGAAAGATATTAACCACACCTTTGATCTGGCTGAACGATGGCAGTCAGTGGGAGGACCAGGACGGTGGCCCGATTCCGATATGATACCTTTTGGAAAACTGAGTATCGGAAACCGATCAGTTGGAAAAGAGCGCCTCTCCAAACTCACTCGTGACGAAGCGCAGACACTGATGAGCCTTTGGTCCCTGATGCCATCACCTCTGATGCTGGGAGGCAATCTTGTCGAGTACCCTCCCGATACGCTCTCCCTGATCACAAACGACGAGGTGATTTCCGTGAATCAGGATGCTCTTGGAGAAAAAGGAAAGTTCATCAAGAAGGAGGGAACTGCAGATATCTGGTCCAAGAAGCTCAGTGATGGATCCAAGGCTGTCGGATTATTTAATCGCGGCGATCAACCTACCAAGGTAACGCTGAGTCTGAATGACTTGGGAATGAAAAATTCCTGTAAAGCACGCGATCTCTGGTCGAGGCAGGATCTTGATAGCATCAAGAATGAATACACCTGCATCCTGCAACCCCATGGTGCTCAACTTTTGAAAATTCAAGTTGAGCACCAATAGTCCCTCCCACAGAAACGCTATGAAAAAGGATTCCTTCACAATCGGTATTGACTACGGAACCAACTCAGTCCGAGCCCTCGTGGTACGGTGTCGTGATGGTAAGGAATTTGGGTCTGCCGTCTTCAACTATCCTAGCGGGAAGCAGGGGGTATTGCTTGATCCGAAGGATTTCCATCTGGCCCGGCAGCATCCGGGTGATTATCTGCTTGGGCTGCAGAAAAGCGTCACAGCTGCTCTAAAAGAAGCAAAGAAAAGGAAGGATTTTTCGACCAACCAAATCATTGGGATCGGCGTGGACACTACCGGTTCTAGCCCTATTCCTGTCGATGATCAGAATCGCGCGCTCGGGCAACATCCAAAATGGAAAAACAATCTCCATGCCCAGTGCTGGCTCTGGAAAGATCACACAAGTTGGCAGGAGGCAGCACGGATCACGGAACTCGCTGCCAAGCATCGGCCGCAGTTTATCGCCAAGTGCGGCAATACCTATTCCTCCGAGTGGTGGTGGAGCAAAATATGGCGCTGTCTGAAGGTGGCGCCAAAAGTCTTTGATGCCGCTTATTCGTGGGTGGAATTGGCTGACTGGATACCCTCCGTGCTCGCGGGAATCACCGATCCACGAGACGTAAAGCGCGGCATCTGTGCTGCTGGACACAAGGCACTTTACAGCGCCGAATGGGGTGGTTTACCTGACAAAAAATTTCTCACACTCCTGGATCCCAAGCTAGCCGTCCTTCGAGACCGTCTCTACGACAAGGCCCATGATGCGACAACTGCTGCGGGTTTACTCTGCGCTCCCTGGGCAAAGAAATTGGGATTGCCCATCGGGATACCGATTGCCATCGGAGAGTTCGATGTCCACTACGGAGCCATCGCCTGCGGTGTTTCGGGAGGAACGCTGGTGAAGGTTATCGGTACCTCGACTTGTGACTGCGCGGTGGTTCCCATGAGCAAAAAAGTGGCTGACATTCTTGGGATCTGTGGAATTGTTCCTGGGGCGATCTTGCCAGGTTTCTTCGGCATTGAAGCAGGACAGTCGGCGGTAGGGGATATTTTCAAATGGTGGGTGGAAGGGATTTGCGGTGGTGATGCCGCGCTTCATGGCCTCCTTACTAAGGAGGCCGCGAGGTTAAAACCCGGCCAAAGCGGATTGCTTGCCTTGGATTGGCACAACGGCAATCGCACCATCCTTGTTGATCCTCTCCTGAGCGGCCTTGTGATTGGTCAGACGCTTCATACGACCCGCGCGGAAATCTACCGTTCCCTTATCGAGGCGACTGCGTTTGGGGCACGGGCCATCATTGAACGCATCCGCGAATATGGAGTTCCGGTGAAACGCATCGTCTGTGCTGGTGGCATCGCGGAGAAAAATCCCCTCCTGATGCAGATCTATGCCGATGTCACCGGATGCACGATGCATGTGGCAGGATCGAGTCAGGCCTGTGCGTTGGGATCGGCCATCTCGGCAGCAGTTCTGGCAGGGGCTCATCAGAATTTTCAAGTGGCCCAGAAGGCGATGGTGACGCTTTCTCCCAAGTCCTATCGACCTCATGCAGTAGCGCAAAAGAGCTACAACAAGCTCTATGCGCTCTACCGTGAACTGCACGATGCATTCGGTGGCGTCAACAGGCAAGCTGACCTCTCCCGCGTGATGAAAGCTCTTCTCGCCATTCAGTCTGAAGGCCGCGGCATCAAGGCCTGAGCATCGATCCCCTAAATCATCCCCTTCTCGACCCGATTATGAAAAACATCCCAACCTCCGAAATCTGGTTCCTTACCGGCAGTCAGCACCTCTACGGAGAGGGCCCGCTCCGCCAGGTCGCAGCCAACTCAAAGTCCATCGTCGACCAACTCAATGCCTCCGGCAGCCTGCCGCTCAAGCTTGTCTTCAAGCCCGTCCTCACCCGCCCAGAGGAGATTCGAGCAGTGATGCTCGAGGCGAACGGCGATACTGACTGTGCCGGCGTCATCACCTGGTGTCATACCTTCTCACCCTCGAAGATGTGGATTGGTGGGCTGCTCCAACTCCGCAAGCCGCTCCTGCACCTCGCCACTCAATTCAATCAGGATCTCCCCTGGGCCGAGATCGACATGGACTTTATGAACCTCAACCAGGCTGCCCACGGCGACCGGGAACACGGGTTCATCCACGCACGCCTTCGCCTCCCTCGCAAGGTGGTCGTCGGCCACTGGAGTGACCATGAGGTTCAGGATCGTGTCGCCGCCTGGATGCGCGTCACCCGCGCCTGGGCCGACTGGCAAAGAGGTCGCTATGTCCGTTTTGGAGACAACATGCGCCAGGTGGCCGTCACCGATGGAGACAAGGTGGCCGCCGAGGCCCGATTTGGCTTCTCGGTCAACACGCACGGGGTGGGTGATCTTGTGGCCGTGATGGAGTCTGTCAGTGATACCGCAATCGATACTCTCTGTGCCGAGTACGAGCAGATCTACGCCGTTGACCCCGTCCTCCGCAGGGGGGGAGATCGCCATGCCATCCTCCGCTACAACGCCCGTCAGGAAATCGGCCTCCGCACCTTTCTGGAAGAGGGAGGCTTTACTGGTTTCAGCGACACCTTTGAGGATCTGCATGGCTTGGCACAGTTGCCTGGACTGGCCGTCCAGCGCCTCATGGCCGAGGGCTACGGATTCGCTGGAGAAGGGGACTGGAAAACTGCTGCCGTCGTGCGTGCCATGAAAGTCATCTCCCACGGCCTTCCTGGCGGTGCCTCCTTCATGGAGGACTACACCTACGAGCTAAACCCTTCGGGCCAACTTGTTCTCGGCTCCCACATGTTGGAGATTTGTCCATCAATTGCCGCAGATCGTCCCAGAATAGAGGTTCATCCACTCGGCATCGGCGGTAAGGCCGATCCGGCTCGACTTGTCTTTGACGCCCGCGCTGGGGCAGCCGTCAATGTGGCCCTCATGGATCTGGGCAACCGTTTCCGCCTGCTTGTCAACGAGGTCGATGCAATCAAGCCTCCTCAGGAACTTCCCAAACTCCCCGTGGCACGCGCAGTCTGGAGGTGTTGCCCCGACTTCAAAACGGCGGTCGGAGCCTGGATCTATGCCGGAGGTGCTCACCACACCGGATACAGCTACGCCGTCACTGCCGAACATATCGAGGATCTCGGCGAGATCGCAGGAGTGGAGGTTGCTCTTATTGATGCGGAGACCACGATCCGTGGATTCCGCCAGCAACTCCGCAACGACGAAGTCTATTATCACATAGCCCCAGGACTTGGCCGGCTGTAACAAATTCATTGATGAACTACCGATCCATCCGCGAAGAGTGTTGCGAGGCCAACCGCCGTCTGCCAGCCACAGGTCTCGTCGATCTGACCTTTGGCAATGTCAGTATGGTCGACCGGGAGGCAGGAGTCTTTGCGATCAAGCCGAGCGGGGTGGATTATGCCGATCTTACCCCAGAGCAGATGGTGATCGTTGGTCTGGAGGGAAAGGTTGTCGAAGGGGCGCTTAGACCCTCCTCTGATATGCCTACTCACCGTTATCTCTTTCTCTCCTTTCCGGAGATCGCCTCGGTCGTCCACACCCATTCTCGCAATGCTGTGGCCTTCGCCCAGGCTTTGCGTCCATTGCCTTGCTTGGGAACGACTCATGCCGATCATTTTCGCGGTCCGGTGCCTGTGACCCGTCACATGACTTCATTGGAGATCTCCGGTGACTATGAGTGGGAGACGGGAAAAGTGATTGTCGAAGCCTTTGCCGGGAGTAATCCAATGGATATCCCTGCGGTACTGGTGGCGGGACATGGGCCCTTCGCCTGGGGAAGCACTGCTGCTAAGGCTCTTGAATATGCCCTAGCCCTGGAGATCTGTGCCGAGATGGCTCTTAAGACATTGACCCTGAATCCGGCTGCTTCGGAACTGCCGGAAGTTCTGCGAGATAAACATTTTCTCCGCAAGCACGGCTCCACTGCCTACTACGGCCAGAAATAAGTGCAATTCCTCAACCCAAGATACCCCTCGACATGACCTTCACCCTCTTTCTCGCAAGCATCCAGCAGGAGCCGGTTTTCAATGGCCTCGACTGGTTCGTCATCGCCCTTTTTATCGTGGGGATGATCGGAGTGATTCTCTTCTCGATGCGCAAGAAGAACGAATCGGGCAAGGACTACTTCCTCTCCGGTCGTGACGCGAATTGGCTGCAAATCGGTTCCTCCATCTTCTCATCGAACATTGGCTCGGAGCATCTTGTGGGTCTCGCAGGCGCGGGATTTGTGACGGGCATGGCGATGGCCCACTGGGAAATGCAGCCTTGGATGATTCTGATCCTCGGTTGGTGTTTTGTGCCGCTTTATGACCGCATGAAAATTTTCACCATGCCTGAATTTCTTGAGCTGCGCTTCAGCCGTGGTTCACGAAATATTCTCAGTCTCTTGACTATCGCAAGTCTCGTGCTGACCAAGATTGCGGCGACGATTTATGCAGGAGATGTGGTCATTCGCACTCTTTTGGGCATCAACTCTGTTACGCTTTTCGGTCACAACATCGACATTTTCTGGGTGATTGCCCTGAGTCTGGCCCTCACGACCGGCGTCTACACGGTCTTCGGTGGAATGCGCGTCATCATGTATACGGCTGTCCTGCAGTCGCCGGTGCTGATCTTCGGCTCGCTTTGCATCCTCTACTTCGGTCTGCATGCTTTGGGCCATGGCAGCCTGATGGAGGGATGGAATGTCACTAAGGCAACGGTCGGTGCCAACCTTCACCTCATCCGCTCCAATAATGATCCCGAGTGGCCGTGGTTGGCGATCTTGCCCGGTTCCGCCATCATCGGTTTCTGGTATTGGTGCACGGATCAATACATCGTCCAGCGCGTCCTAGCTGGAAAGAATCAGCAGGAGTCCCGCCGTGGAACCATCCTTGCGGGATATTTTAAACTCACCCCCGTCTTTATCTTTCTGGTGCCGGGCATGGTGGCTTTTGCCCTCACCAAGATGCCGGGCTCAGGATTCAACACAACGGGTGACGCAGCCTACACAACCATGGTTGCTCAGATCCTTCCGCATGGCATCAAGGGGATTGTTGCCTGCGGTATGATCGTGGCACTGATGGCCTCTCTTGCCTCCAAGTTCAATGCTTCAGCGACATTGTTCACCATGGACTTTTATCGCGAATGGCACCCCAATGCCTCCGGTAAAACCGAGGTGCTTGTCGGCCGTCTGGCCACCGCGGTTATCGTCTTTGCTGGAATCTGCTGGGTGCTTGTCATCAAGGCTCTCCACTCCAATCTCTATGAATACCTGCAAAGCGTGCAGGGTTATCTCTCGCCATCCATTGCGGTTTTGTTCCTAGTGGGCGTCTTCTGGAAGCGCGCCACGGCTCCCGCCGCACTCTGGGCTTTCATTGTCGGTGTGGTGGGCGGTTTTGCCCGGTTGGCAGCGGATCTGATCTTCAGGGATGTAACGGTTGCCAATGGCAGTTCACTGAAGGAACTTAAGGTGCAACTCTATCAGGGGAGTATCACTGCGGACCAATATGCTAACTCGATTGCTCCAGTCAAAGCAAAATACGGACTGCTCTTTGCCATGGAGGATATTCACTGGCTCTACTGGTGTCAGATTCTCTTCGTCACCACCCTGGTCCTGATGGTGGTGATCAGTCTGATGACTCCAGCTCCGGATGCCAAGACGCTCAAATTCACCTGGTATGGGGCCACGGAGGAGGAAAAAACCGCCACTCGCGCCAGTTGGAACTGGATCGATGTGGCTCTCTCGCTTGTCGTCGTGGGGTTGGTCATCTGGTTCTACATCAGCTTCTTCTGACCCGATCCGATGTCCCCACGAATGGAAGACTTTGCACCCCCCTCACTTGGTAATTATGGGGGGCGTTTAGCCCTTCCCAACAATCCGCTGATACTCCCTAGCTGTCAGCGGCATGACGCTGAGACGGGATTGACGGATCAAGGATATGTCTTTCAGCGAGGGATCCGCTTTGATCTCAGCAAGTGGAACCGGTGAGACGAGGGAAGTAACCGCTACCAGATCGATACAGCTCCAGTCTCCTTGGGACGCTGTCGGATCGGGATAGAACTCCCTTTCTACCTTGCTGATACCGACTACTGCCGGATCTTTCACGCTGTGGTAGAAAAGCACCAAGTCGTCCTTTTTCATGGTTCGGAGATTATTGCGGGCCTGAAAGTTCCGCACTCCAGTCCACGCGGTTTTGTGATCCCGAACGAGATCGCTCCACGAGTAGGCGGAGGGTTCTGATTTGACGAGCCAGTGTTGAGCCATGGGATTATGGAAAATTATAAGGAGGCAGAGGTAGCGGGGTGATGGTCTTTGTGGGATTAAATCAGCGTTTCCTTAAATCACAATTAGCGAGTTGTGACTCTCCCGTGCTTTTCGTTAAGATGATTAGCTCATGGCAGGAAAAGGCATTTTCATTTCATTTGAAGGTTCTGAAGGTTGTGGTAAATCGACGCAGATTATCCGCCTAGCGCTGCGTCTTCAGGCACTTGGCCGTGAGGTTGTGCAGCTTCGTGAACCGGGCGGGACGCCTATCGGTGAGACGATCCGTCACTTGCTCAAACATGATGAGACTGCAGGAGCGATGACGCCGGAGGCCGAGCTACTCCTCTTTGCCGCAAGCCGCGCCCAGCTTGTGCGTGAAGTGATTCGTCCCGCTCTGGAACGGGGATGCATCGTGCTCTGCGACCGGTTTCTTGATTCGACGACTGTCTATCAGGGAGTGGCACGCCGACTCGAAGCTGATCAAGTGGCTGCGATCAATCGATTTGCCATCGGAGGAACATGGCCTGATCTGACCCTGCTGCTCGATCTGGATGCGACCGAGGGATGGCAGAGGGCCGCCACACGATCTCAGGAGAAGGATCGCATGGAACAGGAGGGAGCGGAATTTTATGAAGCTGTCCGCGAAGGTTACCTCACGCTGGCCGCTGCTCATCCCGAGCGTATCGCGATCATTGATGCCTCTGGAAATATTGAGGCCGTGGAGGCGCAGATCGCAGCGACACTCAAATTGCGATTGGAGGAAAGAATAGATGGCCTTTTCTAAAGAAGAAGCACTGCGACTACTGGAGAAGGCTCTTGAAGAAGGGCGGCTCGGCCATGCCTACCTGATCTCAGGAACTCCTGACTCCGGAGTGGATGAATTTGCCAATGAACTTGCCGGCCTTTTTCTTGGGAGTGGAGAAATCGCAGTGCAGCAACATCCCGATTATCACGCCATCGAGCCTGGCTCCAAATCGCGTCGTCTGCTGATCGAGCAGGTGAGGGAGTTGGAAGATGCAATCCATCGAACTCCCAACAGGGGGGCGCGCAAGGTTGCTGTGATCCGTGATGCCGACCGGCTCATGCCGCAGGCTGCAAATGCCTTTCTTAAAACGCTGGAAGAGCCAACCGATGGCTCGCTTCTGCTGCTCACCAGTGAGATGCCCGAAGCATTGCTTGAGACAATCCGTTCGCGGTGTATTTCCGTGGCGCTCTATTCCAAAGACCATCCTCCCGCTGATTCACGCGAGGAACGCCTCACTGCCGTGATGAGAAAATATTTTGCAACTGATTCCCGTGCCGATGCGACGGCGGCTTTTGGACTGACCCGGGTGTTCAGGGATTTGCTGGAAGAAGCGCGTGAGATCGCCTCGGAGAGGATGAAAGAGGAGCTGACGACAGAAAAAGCTCATTTTGGCAAAACGACAGAGAATGACTGGGATGAGAGGGAGGAGTCTCTCAAGGCCAGTGCCGAGTCGGAGGCGTTGCAGGAACGAACGCGTCTGTTGGGACTCGTCGCCAACTATTTCGGATCCTCCTTAAGACATCTCCATGACGGTGGCACGAATCCTAATCCGGCGGAATCCCTTCGCCTGATCCGATGTCTGGATGCCGTTGAAAAACTTCGATCCTCGCTGGAGCGCGGGATTCAGGAGGCCCTGGCCTTGGAAGCGGGATTTCTGGAACTGATGTTGGCTTCTCGGGTAGAATAAACCGATCAATACCCCATGAAACACCGACCTGTCGTTTTGAAATTTGGCACCGGCATCCTGGCCCGTGAGGGAGGCTGCTCCCTCGACACAACCCAGTTCGGCAGGCTCTGCGCTGATATCGCAGCGATGAGTGCAGAGGGTATTCCCTGCGTGGTTGTCTCAAGTGCGGCGGTGGCCGCCGGGGTTGATGCGCTGGGCTTGCAGAAGCGACCCGCTGATCTCGCCGGGAAACAGGCCTGTGCAGCAGTCGGCCAGCCCGCCCTCATGGGAGCTTACACGCGTCATCTGGCCCCTCACGGGCTCAGGCCGGCCCAGCTTCTCCTGACACATGATGATATTTTCAATGAAGGGCGTCGTCGCAATGCCAGTGTCACGCTGAACAGGTTGCTCGCCTCGCCGGGCATTATTCCCATTATCAACGAGAATGATTCCGTGGCCGTGGAGGAACTTCGATTCGGCGATAATGACCGGCTTTCGGCGGAAGTTGCCAAACTGCTCAATGCCCGATTACTGATTCTGCTGACAAGTGCGGACGGACTGCTCGCCAAAGCTTCCAGAAATTCAAAACCCGCCAGGATTCCAGTCGTGACTGATATTGCAGAAGCATTTCGACATGTTACACCCGAGAAGGGGGAACACTCGACGGGGGGAATGAAGGCCAAACTTCAGGCTGTGCAGACTGCCGTGAGTGCCGGGGTGGAGACGGTCATCGCCCATGGTAGAAAAAAAAATCAGATCTCCAGCGCCGTATCGGGACTCGATGTCGGGACGAGATTTCCCGTTGGAAAAATTCGCAAGCATTCATGAAAGATTCCCTCTTCTCCACAGCCCGGGTGATGGCGATCGGTCGCAATACCTTTACTGAACTCGTCAGGCAAAAAGTCTTCTACTTCCTGCTGCTCTTTGCCCTGATCATGATCGGCAGTTCCTCATTTCTTGCAAAGATCTCGTTTCAGGGGGAGTTCCAGATGCTCAAGGATGTCGCCCTCGGGGCCATGTCGGTTTTTCTTTGCCTTCTGGCAATACTTGCAACGGCGATGCTGCTTCCCCGCGATCTGGAAGAACGGACGATCTTCACCATTCTCTCCAAACCTGTTCCCCGTTATGAATACCTGCTTGGCAAGCTGCTTGGGGTCGTCATGATGCTTGCACTCTCGACGGTGGTGATGGGAATGCTTTTTTTGGCCGTTCTGCTGATGCGCGAACAGGTTGTTCTGGCTGAAACCCAGAGATCCCTTGCAGGATCTCCTCAAGAGTTGGCAGCAGCCATCGCCGAAGTGAAGCGCTCCGCCTTCACATGGGATCTGATTCCCGGAATGGCGATCCTACTGGTGAAGTCGGTGTTGCTGGCATCACTAACTCTTTTCATCTCCACTTTTGCCACTTCCGGAATCTTTGCCATACTCGTCTCGGCATGTGCCTATTTTATTGGACATCTTCAGGTCACTGCCCGCGAATACTGGCTAAGTGGCATGGGCATGCATTGGTGGACACGGCTTTTCACCGCGTTGATAGCACTCATTTTCCCAGACCTTCAGGCGTTTAATCTGACGGATGACATCGTGGCCGGGGTTCATCTTCCGATGGATGTTTTCTGGCAGACCGTGGCACTTGGAGGTGTCTATGCATCGGTCTATTACGCGCTCGCCTGTTTTCTTTTTCAAAACAGGGAACTTTAGCAACCCAAGTCACAAAGAAACCTGAAAAAGGGAAATCTCCTTTCATTCATCTCTCTCCTCATGGCCTTTTCCTGTATGACTGGACGCATTGCACCATTCCGCCTCCTGAGTGCAACCGTGATGCTGATCCTCGTGGGTGCGGTCCTGCTTCCTTGGGAGATCCAACTTCAGAAATCGGGAAAGGAGGCTGGTTTCCGAACTGTTGCTCTTGATCTGAGTCTGAGGGAACAGATCGGTCAATCGGGATTCCTTGCCGCTCTGAGTGGTTTTCGTTCGCCGGTAGCCGCCTTCCTGTGGATCAAGTCCCACATCGCTTGGGAAAACACCGAGTGGGGTCGCATGGCGGCTCTTTTCGAAACGGTGACGACTCTCCAGCCACACACCCGTCTCTACTGGGATATCGCCGCATGGCATATGGCCTGGAATGCCAGCATGGCTGCGGAACAGGATAAAAATCAGCATAGTGAGGTGCTGAAGCAGAGGACCAGCAGTCAGTATATCGATCTTGGTCGGGACATCTTGGAGCGTGGAATTCGTAACAATCCCAAGGATTATTATCTCTACGAGCGGCTCGGCATTCTGTTGCGTGATCGTCGGAAAGATCATGCCGGTGCGGCTGAGGCCTTCAGCAAGGCTGCTTCGTTTTCCGATGCCCCTGCTTATGTGAAGCGCTTCGCCGCCTATGAGATGGCCCAAGTGCCGGGCAGGGAGAGGGAGGCGTACGATCGTCTCAAGGCCCTCTATGTGGAGGGTGAAAAGCAACGCCTGCCGACACTACTTAAGTTGCTAGGCCAGATGGAGGAGAAGCTTCGAATTCCTGAAGGAGAACGGGTAAAACCTCGACAGCCTGCTGTCATCAAACCATCACACCGCTGATGCGCTGCGCGATCATTGCCGATATTCATGCCAACCTTCAGGCGCTGGAGGCTGTGGTTGCCGATGCGAGCGAGTATGGATGCGAGGAATTCCATGTGCTTGGAGATGTTGTCGGTTACAATGCAAATCCGTCAGAGTGCGTCGAAATCGTGCGTGCTCTCCCAGGGGTCTGCGTTCTCGGCAACCATGATTCGGCGGTTGCGGGTCTGGAACCGCTTGATCACTTCAGTCCTTCTGCGGTCAGCGTGCTGGAGTGGACGCGGGCCAACCTGACAGAAGATCAGCGGTGTTGGCTGGCAGCACTGCGTCCGACCCGTCAGATTCGACTGGTCACACTTGTGCATGCCACGCTCGACTCACCCACTTCCTGGGGATATATCCGCACATCTTCGGCTGCGGAACTGAGTCTTGCCTGTCAGCGCACGCCTCTCTGTTTCTTCGGACATACCCATGTGCCGGGTATCTTCGTGCAAGGAGGGAGAGAGATTCTTCTGGATGAAGGGGTGCAACTTCCCCCGGATCAGAAGTTTTTCATCAATGCCGGTTCGGTCGGTCAGCCTCGCGATGGTGACTGGCGTGCCTCCTATCTGATTCATGATGAGGAGAGTTCGGGTATCTGGCTGCGCCGGGTGGAATACAATGTTCAGACAGCCCGTCAGGCCGTGCTTGATGCCGGTCTCCCTGCCAAACTCGGCGACAGGCTTCTGATCGGTCTGTAAAAGCGTCTTCTGGAGACTCATGACAACACTGCGACATCCACGGCGCATCCTCTTGATTAAGCCGAGTTCCCTCGGTGATGTGATCCATGCACTTCCTGTGGTTTCGGTACTGCACTATCACTGGCCGGAGGCCGAAATCCGCTGGCTCATTCATCCCTCCTGGCGTTCCCTTGTCGAAGTACATCCAGCGGTCTCCGACACCATCCTGTTTCCGCGGGACAGATTCCGGGGGCCATCGGGGTGGCTGCGCTCCTTGGCATGGCTGCGTCTGTTACGGGGCTGGCAACCCGATCTTGCCATTGATCTTCAGGGTTTGATGCGGAGTGCTCTTTTTGCTCGGATCTCCGGCGCTGGGAGGATAATCGGTCTTTCCGACGCCCGGGAAGGTTCACGATTTCTTTATCATGAGACGGCTTTGGTGAACCGTGATGACCATGCCGTGAATCGCTATCTCGGAGTACTCGATCAACTTGGAATTCCACGGCCTAAGAGCCCGGAATTTCAACTTCCGCAGGGAACTTTTCCCCATGGCTTTGATGCCACCCGACCCTACATTGTTCTCCATCCCTATGCCCGTGGTGAAGGAAAGAACCTGAACGAATCTCAGATCCGTGCATTCATCAGAGGCACGGGAACCCAACGGGTCATGATCGTTGGGCGTGGTAAGTCGCCCAGTGATCTGCCATCCCATGTCGAGGATTGGAGTAACCGAACCGATCTCCTGGAACTGCTCGGCATCCTGCGCGGAGCCTCTTTTATTGTCAGTTCGGACAGCGGACCGATGCATCTGGCGGCAGCTCTCCATGCCGACAGGACGGTTGCAATCCATCGCTGGAGCGATCCTCTGAAAGTCGGCCCTTACTTTCCCAACTCTCTGATCTGGAAAGAGGGGCGCATCGCCCGGGTGTCAGATCTCGATGATAGCTGGCGAGCAGAGGGCCGTGCTCCGACCGAATCAGAGATGGAAGAACTTGGTCGGAGGATCGAGGGAAAAAGGATGAATTATGAAGTATGAAAACCGAGGGGTATCTTGCATCTTAATCTGAGAATGTCTTTTTCCGCACAGATTGATTCGATTCTCGACAACCCATCATCAGAGCTGACTGGATTTCGCAGATTGCTTGAACCGTGCAGCGATCGAGCCCTTGAGGAGATGGCCTGTCGATCGGTGGTGCTTACCCGTCGCCATTTTGGCCGGACGATGCGCATGTTTGCCCCACTCTATCTCTCCAATGAGTGCATCAATAACTGCGCCTACTGCGGATTTTCCCGCGACAACGCCATCATGAGGGTGACGCTGGAGGTGGAGCAGATGGCCGTCGAGGCGAGGCATCTTGCGCAGGAGGGGTTTCGCAATGTGCTGCTTGTGGCGGGAGAACATCCCAAATTTGTCTCCGGCGGTTACATGGAGCAATGCATCAGGCGACTCTTCAGAGAAATTCCCAGCATCTCCCTCGAAGTGGCGCCGATGGAGGCGGAGGAATATCGTCCCTTGGTGGAGGCCGGAGCCGAGGGACTCGTCGTCTATCAGGAGACCTATGATCGCGAGGCCTATCGCGAACTCCACACGGCAGGGCCCAAAAAGGATTACGACTGGCGCCTTGATACTGCGGAGAGAGGCTATGAGGCGGGATTTCGACGGCTTGGTATCGGCGTGCTGTTCGGTCTTTCGGAATGGCGGAGGGAGGCTGTGGCACTCGCCGCACATCTCTTCCATCTTCAGCGTGTCTGCTGGAAGTCCCAACTAACAGTCAGCATGCCCAGATTGCGTCCCGCAGCCGGTTCCTTCGAGCCGAAGCATCCGTTCAAAGACCGGGAATTCACCCAGTTGCTCTGCGCCCTGCGCATCACCTTTCCCCAGGTCGGCATCGTCCTGAGCACGCGGGAGCCGGCACCGCTGCGCGATGCGCTTTCCACGCTCGGAGTGACGATGATGAGTGCCGGGAGCCACACTGAGCCTGGTGGTTATACGGGGCAGGGAGCCGATCAGCTGCACGAAACATTGAGAGGCCGCAAGGTGGAGAGTTCCTGTTCCGCAACGACGGCCACGGAACAATTTTCTATAGGCGATGAACGGAGTTCCTTCGAGGTGGCTTCGATGTTGAGGGCGCGGGGACTGGAACCTGTCTGGAAAGACTGGGATGCGGCTATTTTGGGAAGTCCAGCATGAGAAGGATCACGGTCAACGGGGAGTTGCGGGAAACGAGTGCGACTGATCTCGATGGCTTGTTTGCAGAGCTCGATCTTCCCACGCCTCTGATGCTTGTGGAATACAACGGCACAGCTCTCACTCGTTCCGAATGGCAGGAAATAATCATCTCCGATGGAGATCGCCTCGAACTGATGAAGGTGGCGGCTGGAGGCTGATGTTTCACCTTCGGCAGCCATCTGATCTCTAAATTCTTATCGTTTGTTCCTGCCCTTTTTCAATTTGCCCAATGACTTTTTCACCAGAACTGCTCGCTCCCGCCGGTGGCTGGGATTGCCTGAAAGCGGCTGTCGCCAACGGAGCCGACGCCGTCTTCTTCGGCCTTCCTCGCTTCAATGCACGCATCAGGGCCGATAACTTCACCGAGGAGGAATTGCCTGAGGTCGTTGATTTCTGTCACCGGCATGGGGTGAAGGCCTATGTGACACTCAACACTCTTGTCTTCACCGGTGAACTGGATGCCGCAGTTGATTATCTCCGCTTGCTCAACCGTGGCGGAGTCGATGCCCTGATCGTTCAGGATATAGGACTCGTGCGTTTGGCCGCAGCGGTCGTGCCAGAGCTTCCCATCCATGCCTCGACACAGATGACACTGACCTCTCCGCAGGGGGTGGAGGTGGCGAGGGGTCTTGGCATCACCCGATGTGTGCTGGCGCGGGAGTTGTCGTTGAGGGAACTAAAACGCTTTGATCCGGCGCGGATGCCACTGGAAGTTTTTGTCCATGGAGCACTCTGCGTGGCCTACTCGGGTCAGTGCCTCACCAGTGAGTCTCTCGGTCAGCGGAGCGCCAACCGTGGCGAGTGCGCTCAAGCATGCCGGATGCCGTATGAACTCATCGTCGATGGAGTCCTGCGCGATCTCGGAGACAGGCGTTATCTCCTCTCTCCGCAGGATCTCGCGGCGGTGAATGATATTCCGAAGCTTCTGGAATGTGGCGTCACGAGTTTCAAGATCGAGGGACGGCTCAAGTCACCAGAGTATGTTGCTGCCGTCTGCCAGGTTTATCGGAAGGCCATCGATGCGGCCTTGGCGGGTCGGGCTCAGGAAGCAAGTGAAGAGGATCTTTATCAGTTGGAGATGGCCTTCTCCCGAGGACTCTACAGTGGATGGTTGCACGGGGTAGATCATCAGGCACTCGTTCATGCCCGCTTCGGGAAGAAGCGCGGCCCCTTTCTGGGAACAATTGCCGAGATCAATCAGGACTACATTGCTTTTGAAACAAAGGTTCCTCTCAGACCGGGTGATGGCGTTGTTTTTGACACCGGAGAGGATACCGACCGTGAGCAGGGAGGTCGTATTTTCGAAATCCGTGGCAGTCGCTTCTATTTCCGGCACGGGCATCTCGACCCTCGTCGTCTCAACATCGGAGATCGTGTCTGGAAAACCGACGATCCTGAGCTGGACAAACGCCTCCGCAATTCTTATGCCGGACGCATCGATGCGCGCAAGGCAGAGCCCTTCGATGTGACTGTTTCAGGCCGGGTGGGGGAACCCTTGGAGATCACCTCATCAGGCATTACCATCCGTTCCGCGATCCTGCTTGAGGCAGCCCGCACGGCACCGCTGAGTGACGAAAAACTGCGTGCTCAGTTGAGTAAAACCTCGGAGAGTGGATTTGCTCTTCGGGAGCTGCATTTTCAAATCGAAGAAAATGTCATCCTGCCGCTTTCTGAGATCAATCGGATGCGGCGTGATCTGATGGAGAAGATGATCGTGGCTCGGAATCTCCCACGAACTGAGGTAGCAGCCTCATGGCATGACCTCTATGATCGGTCAGCACCCGTCGTTTCTGGGGCTGAGTCTGGAAAACAATCTGTGTTGCATGTGCTCTGCCGATCCATGGAGCAGTTGGAGGCCGCACTTGATTGCGGTATCAAGGAACTCTATGCCGACTTTGAGGATATCCGCCGCTACAAAGAGGCCGTGGCTCTGGTGCGCGAACATGGAAGCACTGCGGGTGGCGGCAGTCCCAAGGCACGCATCCTGCTTGCAACTCCGCGCATTCAAAAAGCTGCGGAGGAGGGATTCTTCAAGCTGATCGAAAATGCTGCCCCCGATGGCGTGCTTATCCGCAATCTCGGCGCGATCACCCACTTTGCAGGGAGTGAGTTGGAGTGCATCGGAGACTTTTCCCTCAATATTTCCAATCCTCTCACCGCGCAGTTCTTCATGAGTCAGGGATTGAAGCGCGTTACGATCAGCTACGATCTCAATATTGCCCAGGTGCTTGATCTCCTGAGGGAGGCACCCCTCGAGTGGTTTGAACTGACAATCCATCAGCACATGCCGATGTTTCATATGGAGCATTGTGTCTTTGCAGCCTTCCTCTCCGAGGGAACCGATCATACCAACTGCGGTCGCCCCTGTGACAGCCATCGCCTCCATCTCAAGGATCGCGTCGGGATGAGACATCCCCTCCGAGCCGATGTAGGCTGTCGCAATACCCTCTTCAATGCCACAGCTCAGACGGGAGCCGACTATTATCGTGAACTCCATGCCTTGGGATTGCGCAACTACCGTGTCGAACTGCTGGAAGAGGATGCAGCACAAACCAGGGCCATCCTCAATGCTTATCAAGCCCTTCTGATCGACGATACCCAAGGATCGGAAACTTGGCGTTCCCTCCGTGCGAGGGCACAGCTGGGAGTGACGGCAGGAACACTCCAAAACCGCTGAAGGCCATCGACCCAACTTTTGTGCTGACTTGTCAAAGTGCGGCATAAGAGCTAGGAGAGTGATCATGCTCAAAGGTATCCATCCCTGCATCAGTCCCGAACTTCTGCTCACCCTTGCCGAAATGGGTCATGGGGACGAACTCATTCTAGCCGATGCTCACTTTCCCGGACATACCTTCAACGATCGGGTCGTGAGGGCCGATGGACTGGATGTCACGACCCTGCTGGATGGAATCCTGCCGCTCTTTGAACTCGACAGCTACTCCCAGCCGCTCGTGATGATGGCCGCAGTTGAGGGTGATGAGCTTGATCCGGCTGTCGGGGAGCAATACATGAAGGTCGTGCATCGCCACGCTCCCTCTGCCAAGTCCCCTGAACGGATCGACCGCTTCGCATTCTATGAACGAGCACGGGGTGCTTATGCCGTCGTCATGACGGGTGAGATGCGAAAATACGGCAATCTTCTGATCAAGAAAGGAGTCACTCCGGTCTAAGAATTTATTTCGTTTACACTTTTCGCCTGCTCGACCTATACACCACCTAAAGTACTTTGCCCCTCCAGCATCCATGAAAAAACTCCCATTTCTCATACTTCTGCAAGCCGCACTGGGTTCCTGCGTCCTTCTCGCTCAAGCCGACCCTTATGCTGGATATACCAACACGGATTCCTATTTTCTTCCCTATGCCACGGGAGGTTTTGCCCCCGGCAATACCAATGATGTCACCATCAGTTTTACACTGCCTGGAAGTACAGGATTGAGTACAAATTTCACCATGAATGTGGACACCGGATCCCGTGGTGTCTTTGCCTCATCGGATGCGCTGGGGAACAATTTTACCAATGCCGGATCATTTTCCGGGCTGATTAACCTCAGTAGTTCTGGGCGAGTCTATGATGGATACTGGACGCCGACCACCATGACCTTCAGCGTTACCAACCTTTCCACCGGACATCTGGATACCATCACCTCCTCGGTGACCATCCTCGATGTTCAGAAGCTTACCTGCGATACCGCCCATGCGAGCACAACATTTGGAATCAAAGACTCTGCCGCGTCAAACGGCACGGTCCTTCTGGATGGTGGAGGCACAGCGAACTACACCAACCGTGTGCTCACGCTTTCCACGGGTCAATCGGTCTCCTATGCTTCGAATCCTGGACTCCTTGCCGATGTCTCCAATTTCGGAGTTGGCTTTTATTTGGGAGGAGTGACCAACTCGACCACAACAGGTCCGATCGCCAACAATCAGAACCAGATCTACAATCCCCTGATCAACCTTAACAATACAAACCTCGCTGCAGGATATATCGTCAAAACCAACGGAATTCAGTTGGGTCTTGCGAACAATGTTTCAGGCTATGCCTACACCAAGCTCAATCCCACGGGTCTCTCCTCCACCAACTCGGTGCCCGATTGGCAGGCCTCCATGGGAACAGTCGTCAATGGTGGGGTGACCAATAACCCCGGAACGGTCCTCTTGGACTCGGGGATCAGCGGTGCCTATTTCAGTGCATCAGGGCTGGCCAGTTCAAATGACATTGTCTCCAACAATATCACCGTCCAGTTGTTGAACTCAGGAGGGGCGGTTGGTGGTGGAGTGGGCTATCATATCGATATGAGCAGCAACAGCGCTCTCAACCCCACGGACATCAGCTTCTCTACTTCAGGAACCAACGGGATCTTTTCGCAAAACCAATCTCCTTGGGGGCCGAACTATTTCAATACGGGAAGGAATGTCTTTGATGCCTTCAACATGCTCTATGATGCTCAGAACGGCTATATGGGCCTGCTGACCAATGACTATGGATCCTCACTGGTCGGCAATGGCACCGTTTACTTTTCCGCTCAGGCCGGTGGATTCCCAAATCCAGTTCCAGAGCCTTCGGCCATCGCGCTCTTCAGTCTGAGTGGGTTGGTGCTGCTTGCATTCTGTCGCCGGAAACAAGCGTAATACCATTCAGGGATCAGTGGATTTTATCCCAGAGGCTGAAGTTTATAGCCCTCGGCGGCTTCGCCTGCGTGGAAGGTGTAGCGGATGATGTGATCCTCAGTACCACCATGTCGGGGAGAACTAGGGATACCGAGTAATTCGGCGGTGCGGATGGAGGCCTCTCCAAGATGTGTGGCGGGGCCGATGTCTGTGCAGACGGCGTGGATTGATTTGTCAGTGCGCGTATCGGTAACGACAACCCGGCATCCGAGGACAGCTCCCGTTGCCTTGCGGGCAAGTGAGCCGGGACAGACGACATAGGGCACCGTCTCGCTATCAATGTAGCGGCGTGGATCGGTGCTCGCATATTGGCGGTGTTCAAGGCTGGTGGTGGAGATATACATTCCGGGGCACGGATCAGTGGCTCCCTGAACAATCGGTTCGCCTTCTGCATCGGTCACGATGCCATACCAGTCACCGATGCTGCCGGCATTGGCGGTGTGATCAAGTCCGCTATTGTCCGGGCCGTAACATCTGGGCGAGCCATCACCGTCAATGGTAAGTCCGGAAAGGAAGGCAAAACTTCCGTTGTCGTGCTGCATGATTTCCTGATCGGAGATGGTGGCGAGGAGACGGGACATGCATGGGAAGGGGGATGGGGAGGAGATCAGAGGGCAGAAGTCAGAGGGCGTAATAAGGATGAAACCTGAAAGCTGCCGTAACGGATGCGAAGGGCACGGGTCAGGACATAGGTAACACCTTGGTTCAAGACATGGGTAACACATGCCGTGAGTGTTCGGTTATGGTGTTGGTGTTTTGGTTGTTGGTCAATGGCAGGGAGATTGGGGTAGCAGGCAACGGAGAGAAGGGGGCGGGAGCCCCCGGAACGCAGTTGCCTGCTGAGGCGATACTAGGCCGCCTCCTT
>Ga0194053_10000329_pt1 | contig 36371 bp, 31 predicted proteins | sample SepL228m_MetaG_FD_161684 | JGI IMG/M metagenome (GOLD analysis project Ga0194053, IMG submission 161684) | Anoxic zone freshwater microbial communities from boreal shield lake in IISD Experimental Lakes Area, Ontario, Canada - Sep2016-L227-8m | ecosystem: Environmental > Aquatic > Freshwater >... | reverse complement strand
ATGAGTCGTTCTCCTTTCGGAGCGACAGGGTTTGGGAGTGAAATGCTCAACCTCGCCTCTACATTCTACTAGTTTTTGTCTTTATCGCTTAAACACAAAACCCAGTAGATTCTCTCATACTGGGTTTCAGGGGGGAATTCCGCCCCGCCCTCCATTTGTGGTTTGCGACGATGCGATTTCGGACGATTTTGAGTTTTCTGCGAAATTGCTGGGGGACAGGGACTCGAACCCCGATACTGGGCTTCAAAGGCCCATGTCCTACCATTAGACGATCCCCCAATATTCTACTATTCCGCTGATCCAGCACCGAAATATCACGATCTTGGTCTGAACTTGCACTTATATTAACCCGCAAATGACCAATATACAAGGTATGACAAAAAGCCCGCTTTCGAATACCTCGAGGAGCGGGTGCGTAGAACTGTGCCACGATGAGTTGAGCTATGAATTCAATCTGTTCGCCTTGTCTCTAGCTCTACGAGGCGAAGAAATGAGTGCTGCAATGCTGACGATCGTGAGACCAACGAACCAGATGAAGAGAGTAGTGAGTTGATTCAGAAAACTACCTTCATCGAAGATACCCCGACACTTCATGAGATGCTTTGTAGGTTTCAACATATAGTCTCCTTCCGCAGAAGACTATAACATATTTCAATCATACTCAGGCCGCACATATACCAACAACCGCCATCTCGAGAGGTAGTTGCTCTATCTTCGCTCTACCTATACGATCTGCCGCTTCCAACATAGAGACGAGCATGGAGACCTTGAGTAGTTTCTTTGCCGCCTGTACGTCGATGAACTGCCAATCATCTGGAGAAACTCTGTCCTTCACACTATCTCGTGATGATGCAGAACTCTGTACGAGCAATATGAAACGCATTTTTTCCAATACGAGAACAGTAAATGTAGATATGGAAATACCCGCCACCTCAGCGTCACTCACACATTTCAATGCCTTGTCAGCATCCCTGGTGATGAGAGCTTCGATGAATGCATTTACCATTCCAGCCCTCGGCGCGCCAGTTATCCTTTCGACTTCATCCCTAGTGAGTTTCTTGTCAGCAGATGTCGAGATAACTTTTTCCAACATACCCAGAGCATCTCTGAATGATCCGTCACCTAGGAGTGCGACTAGGTCACTAGCTCCAGCATCGAGATCATAACCCTCCTTCTTTGCTATTCTCACGATCTCCTTGCGGATGATTTCCCTGGCTGGCTTTTTGAATGTAAATGTCTGACAACGTGAGATGATGGTATCTGGCACCTTGTCGAGCTCAGTCGTAGCCAAGATGAATATAACATGCTTCGGCGGCTCCTCCAGAGTTTTGAGTAATGCGTTCCAGGCATCCTTGGACAACATGTGCACCTCGTCAATGATGTAAACCTTGTACGCAGAAGAGAACGGCGAGACTGAAACATGCTCACGTAGTTCACGAATATCATCGATGCCACGGTTAGAGGCCGCGTCGATCTCGTAAACATCTTCATCATTCGTATCCAACGCCTTGGCGAAGATGCGTGCTACCGTCGTCTTGCCTGTACCTCGTGAACCAGAAAAGAGATATGCGTGAGCTAGACGCTTGTTGGTTATTCCATCCTTCAGTGTATCTACGACCGAGTCCTGACCGATAACTTCGGACCATTTCTGCGGACGGTGTGTGCGGTATAAGACTGGCATGAGGTAAGTATAGAGGAATTCAGTCCAGAGAACAATGATAGTGACACTTATATTATCACCCAGTGCATGAGGGATATGATCACTGGGCGATGTGGCGGCATCGCCTTGTTAACTAAGCTCAAAATCTGCTATCATTTGATCATTATGAAAAACAAGTACCTGCCAACTATCGGCCTGGAGATTCACGCCGAGCTCAGAACCGCATCAAAGATGTTCTGCAGCTGCCGGAACGATCCTGATGAGGACCGCCCGAATACAAATATCTGCCCCATCTGCCTCGGACATCCTGGTACATTACCGGTACTGAATTTCGCAGCTATCAAAAAAGTACTCGAAGTTGGCACCGCAGTCGGTGGCGAACTGGCAGACTTTACAGAGTGGGATAGAAAGAACTACTACTACCCCGACATCCCGAAAGGTTACCAGATCAGTCAGTTCAAATACCCCCTCATAAGCGGCGGTTCGCTAGGAGGAGTGGAGATCGAGCGTATCCATCTCGAAGAAGACACTGCTCAGTCGACACACGACATGACGAGTTGCGCTGGTCTACCATGCGCAGACCTTTCGCTGGTGAATTTCAACCGCTCCGGAGTTCCTCTCATGGAGCTAGTTACCAAGCCAGTTATCCATGATGCTGAAACTGCCGTACGATTCGCCAAAGAACTACAACTACTCCTGCGCTACCTAGGAGCTGGCGAAGCCAATATGGAGAAAGGTGAGATGCGAGTCGAAGCGAATATCTCTGTTGCACTCACGGCGCAAACCCTCGGAACGAAGACTGAGGTAAAGAATCTCAATTCATTCAAAACAGTCGAGAAAGCGATCGCCTACGAGATAGAACGACAGTCAGCTCTACTCGACGACGGTCAATCAGTCAAACAGGAGACGCGTGGATGGGATGACGTGGCGGAAGAAACATATTCGCAACGCAGCAAGGAGAGTTCACACGACTATAGATACTTCCCTGATCCTGATATACCAAAGTTGAAGTTGTCGCTGATCGATGGATTTGACAGGGATACGATCTCCCAGTCACTACCAGAATTGCCGTGGGTGAAACGCGACAGATACATGAAGGACTACTCCATGACAGACAAAGAGGTGGCGGTATTCATCGAATCTCCAACCATAGCCAACTATTTTGACGCTGTCATCGCTGCCTATGAGAAAGATCCAAAGAAAGTGAAACTCACGATCAATTACATATTGAGTGAATATATGGGATTATTGAAGAAAATTCCTCTACGAAATACGAAAGGTGCGACCGCAGAAGATGCCATAGGCATGATCGAGGCCTCACTTTTCGGTGAGATCATCGAACTCATCGCGAATGGTGATGTTTCTTCACGCGGTGCCAAAGATTTATTGAATATACTAGTTACCACGTCAGCCGCAGAAAGTGATGGCTCCCTCAAAGGTTCAAATGCGACGTCCGCGAGCGCTCGCAGTATCGCAGAAAAGCATGGACTGATCCAGAAGAGTGATGCCTCAGACCTCATACCCGCCATCGAGAAAGTTATCAGTGACAACGCCAAGGTCGTCGCCGAATACAAGGCCGGCAAAGTTGCCTCCATCCAGTTTTTGATAGGACAAGCGATGAAGGCCACCAAAGGTGCAGGAAATCCCGAGGTTGTAAAGAGATTGTTGCTAGAAAAGCTAGGCTAAATACCTCATTCAATAGAGATGATCGACGAACACCCTTCACTTGTACTCATGAAGGCAGACGTGTGAGTGAGGTAGTCATACTACTCACTACTAGAGTCACCTTGCAATTTTTTCGTCAAGAAATCCCGAAGCTTCTTTATACCCTTGTCATCTATGACAGAGACAGTCTGGATATTTTTATTGAATGACTTTATCACCGCCTTCGCCTCCTTCACAACGTCGGCATCTACGAGATCGGTCTTGGTCAGAATGACTATTTCTTCTTTTTCATTCAATCCTTCACCGAACTTTTCTAATTCCTTTCGGACGATATTGTATATATCAGCGATCTTATCAACAGGATTTTCTAGAGAAACCAGATGCAGTAGCAACTTTGTTCTTTTCACATGTCTCAGGAATTTGTGACCGAGACCTCTGCCCATAGATGCACCCTCGATGAGTCCAGGAATATCAGCTAGCACGTATCCACCCGGCAATGCACCCAAGTTAGGATCGAGAGTGGTAAATTCATAACTACCGACTTTGGCGCGAGCGTGCGTGAGTGCGTTCAGGAGACTAGACTTGCCTGCATTTGGTAAACCTATGAGTCCAGCATCAGCGATCAAGTTGAGCTCTACCGTAAAGTCAGCATCCTCTCCAGCAACACCGCCCGTTGACTGCTCTGGTCGCACGTTCGTAGAAGCTTTGAAATGTTCATTGCCGAGACCGCCACGACCACCATGTAGTATCTTGGAAATCTGGCCGTCCTCCAATAGTTCGACGACGCGTAGAGATTTCTTGTTGGTTACAACGGAACCGATCGGCAGGTCGATAGTAAAATCATTACCCATCTTTCCTTGCATACTCTCATTCTGACCATCAGCGCCATTCGTGGCACGGAAACTCTTTACTGACTTGTGTCGGGCCAGGATATTGATATCGCGGACTGCACGAACATACACGTTACCGCCAGGGCCACCGTTGCCTCCTGCCGCACCTGCGAACTCTCTTCCCTTTTCATGGCGCCACCTAACAACGCCGGATCCTCCGTCGCCTGCTTTGGCATGAAATTGTATTTCGTCAATGAAGGACATAGTAGTATTGTTAATTATACGATCTTATAACTGTTTCTCGTTTCATTATCAAATCCTAGATCTTTTTCTCCGCCGTCACCTTGTATATATCTAACAGAGTAAATAGAAAAACCAATATGAGAGGTCCCAGGAATAGTCCGACGAAGCCAAATGTTACGAGACCTCCGAGCACTGACATAAGGACGAGGAATGGATGGACGTGGACACCCTTGTTCACGAGTATCGGTCCCAATGTATGATCGAGCAAGAGGATCGCGGCATAACCCCAGACGAGAAGGCCAGCAGCATAAACATACTGTCCTGCAAACATGAGATAGGCGACTCCTGGCAGGATGATGAGGCTGGTACCGAATCCCGGGACGAGTGAAGCGATAGCCGCTACCGTGCCCCAGAGCGCCGGTGCCGGTATACCGAATGCCGCGAAGGCTAACCCTGTCGACACTCCCTGTAGGATACCCACCACGAGAGAACCGACGAATATCGAGTTCACCCCTCTCCTTACGGAGCGCACGACGAAAGTGTAATTACTATTGAGCTCAGGACTCCATGACAACACTCTTCGTATGAGAGAGGCGCCATCGCGTAGGAAATAGAACAGAGCCAGAAGGAAGACTAGAGCGTAGCCAGCAACCTCGGCCAAGCTAGAAAAGATATTGTCGAGATTGGCAAAGAGGAGTTCGAGACCACTCTTCATGTATTCTGTCATATTGAATGAGTCAAATGAATACGCAGGCAGGACTCCGAAAACCTTATTCGATAATGACTGTGAAAAGGTGTTCAACACATCTATGAGATGTGAACGACTACCTTCGTCCGTGAGAGAGGCATATAGAGTCTGTATTTCATTGTATATACTGCCAGCCAGGAAGAACAATGGAACGATGATGACGATCAGTATGAATAAGACCGTTATGAATGCTGCCAGATTCTTCCTCAACTTGCCCTCTCCGAGCATCCTCAATGACATCATATATATCGGATAAGTGAGAACTGCTGCTGCTCCCGCGAGTACGAGTGGCGTTAGGAATGGCAGGAAAACCATGACAGAAGCGATAGCCGCTCCGATCAAGAGAGTAAAGAAGAAGTATGAAGATAGCTTGTTGTTCATTTACATACTCTAACACGCATTTTAGTTATGCGCAAAGTTCAGTCTGGAGTATCTTCTGCTTCAGCATCCCGGCAATGTTCCGAGGATAGATATTTTCGACATTTTTTAACTCATCGAAGGTGAACCACTCTATATGATATTGATTGCTCTCATTCGCACTCTCCTTCTCAGATCCACCGAGCTCTGGTATACCATGGAAATCAGTAACCAAATAGTAATGATGATCCTGGTCTTCAGTAGGATAATTGATCGCCACATTATCGATCTTCAGATTGTTGATGCTGAGCAGATGTTTGTAGTTTATTATCTTTAGAGTGAGTTCCTCCTCTACCTCCCGATGGAGAGCATCCTCGACAGTCTCGCCATCATTAACTCCTCCACCAGGAAAAACGAAATATTCCGCGTTCGGTTTGACGCGTCGGAAGAGTAGCAACTTCTCATCCTTATATATGACTGCTGTTGCTCGATTTCTGATTTTCTTTTTTGATGCCGTGTTGTTCATTTTGTTTGGATTAACTGTAGTTCGTTTTTGTAATAAATTTTCGATCTAAACTTTCTCCATAATAAACAAAAACGTAGCACCCCTACGGAGAGAAGTGCCACGTTCTACATTACAACTAATACTATTTACCGACGCCGTGGCACTTTTTGAACTTTTTTCCACTTCCACATGGACATGGATCGTTCCTACCAGCTTCCGGTTCTTTTACCGCACTCGATGATCCATCACCCGAACCATCGCCTGCCCCGATCATCTGGGCGTTCTCATGAATTTCTCGGAGTTCGGATTTTATACCTGCCTGACCTGCAACGGCATTTTTTCCCGCACCCTTCCCACTCCCTGATCCTTGGGTAACTTGCTGACCATTCATGACAGGCACGATGTTCGGCAACAGTCGTACGATCTGTGCTTGCATCGCATTCTGCATCTCCTTGAATAGTCTCAAGCCCTCTTTCTTGTACTCTACTAGTGGATCACGTTGACCATATGCGCGCAGATTTACACTACTTCGTGTATGATCCATGACTTCGAGATGCTCCACCCAGTACATATCTATGACCTGTAGGAGGATGATCCTGACCGCCTGCAAGAATGCTTCACGGCCAAATTCCGTGATCTTTTTGTCGATAACTAGGCTAACTCCGGAATTGGCGATTTCAGCTCGCTCAGACAGTCCTCGGGCTCGTGAAGAGACTTCACCTGGTGAGACCAACTTACCCAACTCCTCTTCAACATCGTCTACAGAGCCCAGGAGAAGTCTCCTACGCGTGCTGTAGATATTCGTTCTCTGTTTATTGATAACATCATCGAACTCCAGAACATGTTTGCGTGAATCAAAATTGAAACCCTCGATCTTTTCCTGAGCGGATTCGAGTGACTTTGAAATGATGCGGTGCTCTATAGCCTCATCTTCGGGCATACCGAGACGACCCATCATCGACTTTAGTGTATCTGAAGCGAAAACGCGCATGAGTGAGTCCTCTAACGAGACGAAGAACTGTGTCTCGCCAGGATCACCCTGACGACCAGAACGACCTCGGAGCTGATTGTCTATACGTCTAGCTTCATGTCTCTCTGTACCGAGGACGAATAGGCCACCGTTCTGTTTCACTTCTACATAAGATTCTGGTGTGTTCGGATTGCCTCCGAGTTTGATGTCAACTCCACGACCTGCCATGTTGGTAGCGATCGTCACACCGCCAACCTTGCCGGCCTGAGCGATGATCTCACCCTCTCTCTCATGATTCTTGGCATTCAATATCTCATGCGGTATACCTTCGGCCTTGAGGAATTGTGAGAGCACTTCATTCTTTTCGATAGAAACAGTACCTATGAGGACTGGCTGGCCCTTGTCATGTAGAGACTTCACCTTGCGCGCGATAGCCTTGTACTTTCCTATCTCCGTGCGAAATATCTGATCATTCTGATCGAGACGCACTGCGGAAACATTCGTAGGTATAGAATATACCTCGAGTCCGTAAACTTTATAAAATTCTTCACTAGACGTAGCGGCCGTTCCGGTCATACCAGAAAGTTTCGGATACATGCGGAAAAAGTTTTGGAATGTGATCGAGGCGTATGTACGTGACTCCTGCTGTATGGCAACACCCTCCTTGGCTTCGATAGCCTGATGTAGCCCTTCTGACCAGCGACGACCTGGCTGTAAACGACCAGTGAATTCATCGACGATCATTACTTCATTGTTCTTTACAACGTATTCTTTGTCCTTGTGATATAGGGCCTTGGCACGTATAGCAGTCTCCAGATGATGAACGGACTTGATACCGACATCTGTGTAAATGTTATCTATACCCAACGCCTTCTCTGCCTTGGTTATACCCTCTCCAGTCAATGAGATGGATTTGTGCTTTTCTTCTTTTGTATAGTCTACGTCTTCGACAAAATTTTCTACCAATGACGCGAACTGCTTGTACGTAGACTCGGCATCCCTAGTAGGAGCAGAGATGATGAGTGGTGTGCGAGCTTCGTCGATCAATATGGAATCGATCTCGTCAACGATAGCGTAGTTAAATTCTCTCTGACGTAATTTGTCTTTACTGTATTCCAGGTTGTCACGGAGATAATCGAAACCGAACTCATTGTTCGTACCATATGTTATGTCGGCCATGTATGCCTCGTGGCGTGTACATGGACGCAAGAATTCATGGACTACCTTGAAACCGCCGACGATATCGCGTACGGTATCTAATGCATCGGAACCAATCTCTGTAGCAGAGAGTTTAGGGTTTAGGGTATAGGGTTTAGTTTCTTTTGCAGGTGCCTTTGCTATCTCTATACCCTTGACCATATCCCCTATACCCTCACTCTTGTGTGCTGAGTCATATATGAATGATGACTCGTGATTGATCACGCCAACCGTGAGTCCGAGGAAGGAGTATATCTGACCCATCCAGACACCATCACGACGTGAGAGATAGTCGTTCACAGTGACTATATGTACTCCTTTGCCAGACAATGCATTTAGATACGCCGGTAGTGTCGCGACGAGAGTCTTGCCCTCACCAGTACGCATCTCCGCGATAGCGCCACTATTCATAACCATTCCTCCAGTCAATTGCACATCGAAATGTCTCTGACCGAGAGTTCTCCTGGCCGATTCGCGAACCACGGCAAAAGCTTCAGGGAGGATTTCATCGAGTATTTCTTTTTGGTCAACTGCCGTAGAATCTTTGATCCTCTCACGAAATTCGTCCGTCTTTGCCCTCAGTTCCACGTCAGAAAGAGCTCGAATCTTTTCTTCGAGATCATCTATCTTCGCAACCGTAGGCCCGAACTCCTTCACGCCTCTGGTATGAGATTGTCCCATTAATTTACTGAAAAATGACATAAAATCGCCTACATAGGCCGCTCAACTCTAGCATATTTTTCTATTAATAAAAACTACACCACCGCCCACTCAACTTCACCCTCAATGATGATGCCGGTCTTTTCTCTGACGCGCTTCATGAGTTCATTTGAAAAGTTGATAACTTCCGTAGCGGTTGCACCAGGCTTGGCTACCAATACAAGTGCCTGTTTCTCATAAGTACTGACATTGCCCAGTGTGAGACCCTTGGCATCGCAAACCTTGTCTAGTATCCAACCGAGAGAAACCTTGACGCGACCATCCGACTCTGGATATCCAGGCAATTCTGGATACTTCTTCTGTAGCTCAGCGAAAACTTCGGCCGTAACTATTGGATTCTTGAAAAATGATCCGGCCGTTCCCCCCACTTTCCAGTCTGGCAATTTGTTCTTGCGAATTTCGATAATCGCATTCCTAACCTCTTTCAAACTAGGTTTTGCGATCTTTCGATCTGCGAAAAAATGGGCCAGATCCTTATATCCGATATTAACCTCACCTTGTTTACAGAGCCTGAATCTAACTTTTGTAACGATATAGCGACCTTTTTCATGCTTGAAAATACTATCGCGATATGAGAATTTACAGTCAACGAAAGACAGCTCGACAAATTTCATCGTCTCTGTATCTAGCACCCTAACAGAAGCGACAACCTTACCAACTTCTGCTCCATACGCCCCGATATTCTGTACAGGAGCGGCCCCAACCTTGCCAGGTATAGATGAGAGATTTTCAAGACCGAACAGATCCTTTTCCACAGTCAGAGCGACCAATTCTTCCCAATCTTCCCCGGCATTGGCGTCGACGACGGAGTAGAGTGTACCGTCATCAGTAAAAGTTTTACCCATCATTTCATTCTTGATGATGAGTCCATTGAAGCCATCATCTGAGAATAGAACATTCGATCCACCACCAAGAACGATGGGTCGTATTGCTTTTTCTTTTGCAAATGTGACAGCCTCCACGAGCTCGTCGTCATTTGTGACAATGCAAAAAAATCTGGCGGGACCGCCAATCTTGAAAGTAGTATATGGGGCAATGACGACGTTTTCGCTGATGGTCATAATGATGGTTGAAAGATTGAATGATTGAATGATTCAACAACAACCGAACCTTAACTATTCATTTCAGTAAAGTCAAATTGCGCCGAGAGATGGCGACGGGTGCGAGCTCCAAATAAAAATGTTTAAATTTAATGTGAGTACAGCCGTCGCCATCACTTGGTACAACCTACATTCATTATATCGTGAAGTATCTTACTAAATCAAACGGTGTTTTACCTATTCATACCTCAATGCCTCGATAGGACTCTTCGACGCCGCTTGTTTTGCCGGATAACCACCAAAGATGAGACCGATCAGTGCCGATACAACTAGACCCAATATCGCCCCACTCCAAGGGAAAACATATTGCCAATCGACACTTAAAACTTTGGAAAGTATGAGAGATATAATGAAAGCCAATGAAGACCCCAGTATGATACCGATAACTCCACCGATAGCTGTGAGCAACACCGCTTCGAGTAGGAATTGAGACAATATATCCCTATCAGTTGCGCCGAGCGCTTTTCGGAGACCTATCTCGCGAGTCCTCTCAGTAACTGATACGAGCATGATATTCATGATGCCGACCCCACCTACGAATAGAGCGATCGACGCAACAGCAGCGAGGAAATATGTGAGCGCACTAGTGATAGTAGTCAGTCTGTTGGCCAGATCCTGTTGCGTTTGTACAGTAAAATCATCCTTGGTCGGATCAGTGATATTATGCGACTCGCGTAACGTTAGTTTCACATCTTCGGCAGTTGATTCGACTTGTGCGTCAGTCAGCGACTGCATGATGATCCTATTGAAATATTTGATTCCGAGAAGATAAGTTTGAGCCGTAGTATATGGCATCAGGGCCATACTATCGAAATTGAATAATGATCCCCCACCAGTCGGTGGAAGTACAGCCACGACCTTGAAGTTTCGTCCCTTGATTTTGATCTTTTGCCCCAATGGATCTTCATTATCAAATAGATGCGTAGCTACTTCAGAACCTATTACGACCACGTCAGCACTCGAAATAACATCCTCACGTTGGAAAAACCGTCCCTCACTAGGATGGAGATCGAAAATCTCAGCGATGAGTTCCGTGGCTCCGAAAATACTCGTTTGATATGTATTGGAATTATATGAAGCAGTATCTGAACCAATCACCGTTGGCATTATTGATTTCAGATATGGGACATTGGACTTGTTTTGTAATGCAACGATATCCTTTTGCTTCAGGGAATCGCCGAACAAGGAACTGACATCAGACGGACTCGTCGGCTCACGTCCAGGAATGACGGCAATAGTATTTGTTCCGAGTCCCTGAACCTGTCCCAGAATGAGTGACTGTGCACCAGCACCGAGCGATACAACTAGCATTATCGCCGTAATACCTATAACGATACCGAGTATTGTCAAAAACGAACGAGATCTATTCGTTGAAAGTCCTTTTATTGATGTTTGAAATATGTGTTTGTATGTCATATCATTTTTCGCTCAATTGGTGAATAGCTATTTTGCCTACTAGATGAGTAGCTATTTCACCCAGTAGGTGAACTTGCTATTTCACCCGGTAGGTGAACTTGCTATTTCACGTATTCATCATTCGGTGTTAAGCGGTGTTTGACTTTTTCATCACTTTCGATTTCCCCATCCATGAGACGAATGATGCGCTCAGAATGCTCAGCCGTCGAGCTCTCATGTGTGATGAGAACTATCGTTCTTCCCTCTTTCTCATTCAGGTGCTGTATGATCGACATAACATTTTTGCCAGACTTTGAATCGAGGTTTCCTGTAGGTTCGTCAGCAAATATGATATCCGGATTGTTGACCAATGCCCTAGCTATGGCCAAGCGCTGCTTCTCTCCGCCAGAGAGTTCTGATGGTTGATGGGATAGTCTATGACCCAAACCTACGGACTCTACGGCTGCTTTACCTCTAGCTTCCCACTCTGATTGTGGGATATGCGAATAATAGAGTGGCAATATGGCATTCTGTAGTACAGAAGTACGTGGCAATAGATTGAAAGCTTGAAATACGAAACCTATTTTTTCATTACGTAGAACTGCTAGTTCATTGCGTGAATATGAAGAAATATTTTTTCCATTAAATTCATAATGTCCACTTGTTGGTTCATCCAGTAAACCTAGGAGGTGGAGTAATGTGGATTTGCCAGATCCAGAAGGACCCATGATAGCAACGAATTCTCCTTTTCTTATAGAAAAAGTTACATTTTTCAAAGCAACAGTACTAGTAATACCGTCATGATATGACTTTCTCAAATTTTTGACTTCGATAATATTCATTTTACGAACGTGACAACATTATCACCTTCTTTGAGACCAGAGATAACCTCTGAGGTGCCATCGGAACCCTTGAGACCGATAGTGACCGGAACGGATACAAATGATTTTCCATCAATACTCATCACGCGAACCGTCCTCTTACCTTTTTCGTCAATGACCGCTCGTGAAGAAACCATCACTACGTTATCTTTCTTATTTGTCAGAATATCAGTATTGGCAGTCATTCCAGAACGAATACGATTGTCAGGTGATACGAATTGGAGTGTCACCTTGTAGGTCGGGACGCCATCAAGAACAGTTTCTGCTGGATCTATCATAGTCACCTTTGCAGGAAAGATCACATTTGAACCGTACGCATCGAGAGTCACATTGGCATCATTATCCAATACAACTTTAGCAATATCAGCTTCTGGCACGTATGCCTCTATCTTGAATATCAGATCACTTTGCACAGAGAAACCAGACTGTCCTGTTACGACGAACTCCCCACTTTTAGGTTCTACTCTAGTTATGATACCAGCAATAGGTGAAACAACATTATCATTATCCAATATCACCTGTGCCTGTAATACTCTGGCTCGTTGTGCGGCGATAGATTCGGCAGATGAGCCAGCATTCTGTAATTTGAATTGTTTATTGGCTTGATCGAATGCCGCCTTGGTACTTCGCAGAGCTGTACCAGCTCTCGAAATAGCATCGATAGCCTGAGTCATGCTGGAAAGGGCGGTATTTATACTAACGATTTTTGTATTGATGACAGTCTGAGGTAAACCAGAAGATCCTGGATTCAAATTGTTCACGATAGTAGAGACTTCACTCGTAAAACCTTTGATACTACTCAGATACTTCTCACAGTTCGTCAATATTTCGAAAACATTTTGCGTATTCACGATACTCACATCGTTCTTCCAGTGTAATAAGGTATCTGAAACCGCCAATCGTTGATTGTTCAGAGATATCTTTTTTTCATAAGTATCAATATTGATATTTATAATAGGATTTACACTTTGAGGATTGTCGAAGAATAGGTCTACGTATTCAACCATGGCACTATGTGCTTTGACATATCCATCACGGATAGCATTCACTGCATCGTCAACTGTATTTTCCAAAGTAGTGGAGGAACTTTTCAGCGTTGAGAGATATGCGGCATATTCTTCGGGTCTCAAGCCTCTCATCAGTCCAGCAAGCTCAGCCTGCGCAACCTTCAGGGCAGCCTTGTCACCAGCACTATCGAGACTAGCTATAGTGTCACCTTTCTTGACTCGATCTCCAACCTTAAAGTTGATCTTTGTGACAACACCACTCTTTTCGAAAGATAGATCAGCTTTAGCTACTGGTAGAATTTTGCCAGTGATACTGACTCTCTCTATAACATTTCCAACAGTGACTGGAGAATATTCAATATTTGGCTTTGGAGTACTTCGAAAGATAAAATACGCCAGGAAAATAACTAGTAAAATAATGAAAGCAATGAACCACTTATTTTTTAATAATCTATAGAGTCGTGATAAATGTTTTCGCATGCAAGAATTATATCATACATATGTCGTCGTAACCCACTAATATCATTTTCATCTCTGAAGTGTGAGTGAATTGCACTCTATCTCAATGACGCAAAAGGCCTCCGAGGGAGGCACTTTGCGAAACATTTGCTTTGGAGAGTGCCCACACGGGTACTCACATCATTATGATTGCATTTTTTTGTGAATGATTCAAGAAGAAACTGTGGATAAGGGCTGTACCAGCTAGCAATATTCTCCTACACCGCCTGCATAGCAATGAAGGTTGCAGGGGTACGGATATTTTCCATGCCCTGCCTGCCGGCAGGCAGGTGGAAAATTCCTCGTGCTCGCAAGCCCCCTTCAACCTTCATTGCTATGCAGCGCTCAATAAATATTGCTAGCTGGTAAAGTAATCAAACCTACTTACTACCACTAATCTGCTTTATTGCTGCATCTATCTGAGTCTTATATTCTGGGAATTCTTTACCGATACTACTCAAGGTAGCGATAGCCTCACTCTTCATTCCGGCCTGATACTGAACCTGCGCCATAGATGCGCGGAGATTGATATCACTAGTACTAGAGGCGACTAGTTTCTGGTAGATATCTATCGATTTTGCATATTGCTTCAGTGAGGCATAAACATTAGCAATCTGCGTTGTCATGAATATCTTTGGATCATTATCGAAGATCAATCTCGCTTCAGCCTCCTTCCCCGACAGGACTAGACCAACAGCGTAGGAGAATTTCGCAGAAAAGTTCTGAGTAGCTGACTCATAGGCTTGCTTCAGAAGTTCCAGAGCCTCGGTAGTTTTCTTTGCACCGAGATAGTCATTTGCTAGAGCGATACTAACGGACTGCTTCGTTGGAGACAGTTCATGAGCTTTCTCGAGTAGAGAGATCGCCTGGCCAGTCGCGCCAATATCGTTATAGAATGATCCACCGAGCAGATATACCCTAGTATCTTTCGGAGTGGCTTTGATCTGCGCATCGATCTCGGCGGCTGTTAACATGTAGAAATTCTGTTTCAGTTGATTTGGCACTTGCGGACTGGCGATGACCTGGCCGGCACATTGCAGTAACTGTTCTCTGATCTCTTGATTGGCTACGTAAGTATTCACCCCGAGAGCTTGAACGAACAATTCCGTGTCAGGCTTACCACTACCACAAGCCGTCAAAGCAGAGATGAGATGAACGTTGGCTTGAATAGGTCGAACGTTGAACATATAGACGACACCGACGAAAATGACGATCACGATCGGAGCAACGATATACTCGACAGCATCAGTACGGACAGGACTGGAACCAAAGACCTTGATCTCTTTGCCGGCTTTGAATGAATTCACCAGGGCGAGAATAGCAAAGAAGAATACGTAACTAGCCAAACTATCGAACACAGCCAGATTGTTCACACCATAGGCGGCGATGAGACCAGTCAAGACACTTTTCTTTGCAACAGAGATGTCTGATTTCCAGATCATGATGAGGGCCAATATATACAGCGCGATATACGCTATGAGACCGACGAAACCAGATGCAACGAACCAATCGATGAAAACGCTGTGCGCACGGTCGAACCATTGCTCTTGACCGAACATCTTCGGTGCATAGTTCGCATTGAATATGTAATTAAAATTCTCCTGACCCCAACCTAGTATCGGACGTTCCAAGCCACCCTTGATAGCCATCGGCCAGATGCTGGCGCGACCTTCGTTCTGGAATGAGTTCAGAGAGATATTCGTCAGACGGCTAAATACAGGACTATTAGCAAAGATCGGTTGTTTCCTTTCGGCATAAAATATAATACCGAGCAAGATGATACCGATGAATATGGCACCCGATATTCTGCGACTCTTCATTGATTCACCCCTGGCGAATATGGAATAAAGGAGCAAACTGAGAACCAGACCAGCAACGAGGCCGATCACTGCCGCACGAGTCTGTGTCTCCAATACGACGATGGTGAACAGAATGAACAATGCTGGATACGCCCACTGCAAGAATGATCGTCCCTTGAACTCCTGAGCTCGTACAGCGAAATACATAAAGGCGACAATGAACATGTGAATAACGATATAGATACCGAGATACGCTGAGTTACCTATCGTAGCATCGAGACGAGCAGCGCTCTGGTGAATGGCGAACCAACCAAATAGTTGTCCAACACCATATAGTGCGATCACCGTTGCAATAGCGATAGAGAAATTGAGCCAGCGATGCCAGATCTTCTTGCCCTCGAGACCGGCGCCGAAGATGCTAGATGCGGTCATATAGAATGCCCAGAGATGAATGACGGTTATCCAACCTTCCATACGCTCGAAGTTAGACCACATGCTACGGACAGGATTCACGCCCAAGAGGTCAGCGAGTAGAATGATGACGGCGAATAGAGTCACAGCAAAGTTAAGTGTGGTAAATTTTGGTCGGTATTTCGCATCCAAGAAAGCCAGGATGACCCACGCAGCAAAGGCGATCTCCACCATGATGCGGAAGTAAAATGCCTTCCCTGTTATGAATGGAAAGAAAAATGAATTGGCGACTATCAAGGGAAAGATCGGGACGAGGAACAGCGCAACCACTGAGACATACTGAGTTATTTTTTTCATAAAATTATTAATGTGTACCTGATAAATAATGCTTTTAGAAAGCAACTATAACATACACTGTGCCATACAGACTATTGACAGCACGGGACAAAATATTCTATTTTTTTGGATAGAATATAAAATCTTCTTCATGGGCACATACCAATATATATTCATAATCTGGACAAATAGATCTAACTAACTGTGGTAATACAACCTTATCATCTGCTTTGTGATATGCAGACATAACCATAATGGGACGAAACCTTCTGATAGTTTCAGACGCACCTCGAAGAATTTTCTCTTCGTACCCTTCCGTATCAATCTTTATAAAATCCACTTTAGGTAGATTATTTTGTCGTACAAACTCGTCAATCGTGGTTATACCAGCTTCTTCGAAAAAATCCACTTGATCGTGCGATTCTGTGATACCCCTGTCCTCAAAAGCACTACCACCACTAGAATAATTATTCGAAAATATCTTCTTCCTGTCTACTTTATCTCCGAGGCCAAGATTATAACAATAAACCGTCGCGTAGGATGAAGTATTTTTTAGCAATATCTCAAAAGTTCTCTTTACTGGCTCAAATGCATAAATTTTGAGGTTTTTCTTTGCATTTGATATGTACGCAGAAAATGACCCGATATTTGCACCCGCATCGATAACTACCGAACCATCAGTCAGATACTCGCACACCTTGTACTGATCATTAATAAAGATTTGCGATATGAATTCTATAAGTTCACAATAGTTGTCATTTACTGGATAAAATCTATGACCATATATGATGACAGATCCATCAGCATTTATGAATTTCTCTATGTGACTTTTTGCAGACACTGCACCCTCTCTAGTTACAAATTCGAAATACCGAACCTTCAAATTATCGGATTTAAAGTTATTAGGTAGTATGAGCTTAATGAACTCTATTACAGAAAAATAACCATTTATAAAACCATACAAAGTTAAAATTCTATTCACCAAAAACTTCGGATACCTGTCATTCTGACTTAGCGTAAATACAAAACCTCTAAATGGATTTTTATACAGGAAATCGACGACGTCCTTATTGTTAGATGAATTACTGATCATTTACTAAAAGATATTTATAAATTAATAGCTAACACCCATTACCATATCACTAACTTATACGATAGACTTTAGCATAAAAAATGCTATAATCACAAACTACAAATATGTCTATGTTAAATTCAGGGCTGAATAGTTATAAAAGAATTATTTACTCCCAATGGGGTGAAGACGGCGTGCTAGAAGAAATATTTAGGCGCATAGGAACAACCAATAAGTTTTGCGTGGAATTTGGTGCTGGAAATGGTTATGAACTGAGTAATACGTGGAATCTTATAAGCAATCATAACTGGAATGCCCTACTCCTAGATTCCAACGTACTTTTTTGTGAAACATGGAAAAAAATACTCGAAAAAATACCCCGAGTAAAAATTCTGAATAGATTTATTGGTATTTCTGGAGAACACTCCCTGGAAAAAGTTTTGAAAGCCAGTAATGTCTCTCACAACTTTGACTTACTTTCGATCGACATTGATAGCAACGATTACCATATCTTCAGAAGCATTAAGTCATATAAACCACGTGTCATAATCATTGAACATAACCCTACGGTTCCGCCGGATGATTCCATCGTGCAAGATCCCAATGAGACCATAGCATTCGGCTCATCTGCAAAAGCCAATGTTGATCTTGCTCACGAAAAAGGATATTTATTAGTTGCAGCAACACAAACCAATTGTATTTTTGTGAATAAGGATGATTTTCCCAAACTGACGATAGAGGAGCCTTCTCTCTCTGATGTATTTGATCCATCAGCAATATCATATGTCATTTCCTCATTCAATGGTGCATCATATCTAAAAAGTGTCGGTCAAAACCCTGTGTATGGATGGCTATATCGAGCGAATAATGTCACTCTCAAAAAGTCTTCTCTGCGGGCGTTTACGTTTGGTGCCTCACTAAATAGACCCTTCTCAAAATCTCTTTCAGAAAAATATCAGCCCATAAAAATTCTACGGGACTCGATCGATAATACTGGGAGTTATATTTATATGCTTAAGAGTGTCCTAAGGCTCTTATTAAGAAAAAAATAGACTTACTATTCTCAGATGGAAAGATCCTCACTAACTTTCAAAACATTCAAAAACACAACTTATAATATAGTTGGTTATATTTGGCCAATGATATTGACGATATTTATTACGCCAATAGTCATTATTTCTCTGGGTGTTAAGGACTATGGTATTTATATATTTATCTACACAATATTATCTTTCTTCGGACTATTGGATCTGGGTTTGGGAACAGCAGTTAGTAAGTATATGTCTAACTATTATGGAAAAAAGGATGATCGTGCCATGACAACACTTACCAATACTGCAAATACGATGTTTATGATTATCGGACTCGTCGGGATAATGCTATCATTGCTGATTGCATTAATCGGACCAAGATTACTTCAGGACAACGCACCCAACTATTCTCAATATTTGCCATTAGTCATCATCGCTGGACTGATTTTTTTTGTAAATACCGTCGACAGATCCTATACTGCAATATTATTTGCCATACAGCGTTTTGATATATCAAATATCATCGGCATAGTATCTAATACAGCATCTACCATAGCGCTACTTATCACTGTTCTACTAAAGTGTTCCTTAGTATACATTTTTTTAATACAATTATTGATTTCGTCAATCGTCTCAATTGTAACCATACTATATACAATTAAGGTCATGCCTCAAGCCACGTTTGCATTCACATGGAATAAAGCAGAAATATTAAAATGCTACCGATTTGGTATTGTTACATTCATTAATAGCATCGCAAATAATGCTTTGTCATATCTAGATCGTATGATCATTCCATTCTTTGTAGGACCTAGTAGCCTTACTTACTACAGTGTTCCAGGAAACATCGCAAGTAAAATCCCTGGAGCAGCAGGTACCTTAAGTGGAACATTATTCCCAACCACATCACAACTCGATGGTGCAAATGAGACCACTCGCATAGAAACACTATACATACGATCATTCAGACTCATAATCATCATCTCTTCAGCACTTGCTGTTTCCATCATAGCTCTTGCGTATCAGATACTTCAATTTTGGCTGGGTATAGACTTCGCTAAAAATTCAGTAAACGTACTGATCGTACTAACTATTACAAACTTCATTCTGGCTATGTTTGGACCACTATCTGGGTTCCTACTAGGTCTAGGAAAAATCAAGTTTCTCACCACTATGTCTATCCTTATGAGTGTATTTAATGCCGTATTACTACTAATATTACTACCCCTATATGGGATTATGGGTGCCGCCTGGGCATACCTATTATCGCTTATACCAGTAGCTTATATGTTCTATTATACGGAAGTGAAATACCTAGCACTTCTGCATAGAAAACTTTACTACACAAAATTGACCTTCAGTATCTTGTCAATATCTATAATAGTATGGCTGATCGACACCTTGATTTTATCAATGCTCATCGTCAACCTAGCAACCCTGGTATTGATAGGGCTTACTTCTATACTTATGTTTATAATCTTATACAAATCATTCGGTTTTTTTGATAAAAATGACTGGCAAGACATAGAGAGATTCGGAGCCGCGATGATAAATAAAATTCGCAGTCGACAATGATCACATTCTTACACACATACTAACCTCACCATGAATATACTATGGAAGCTAAAACGAAAAATTAGGAAAACTATTATTACCTATTCTAGCAACGCACACCCTTCCAGCTACCCATTCATATCTGGAGATACGTTCAGATCGCTAGCAAATCACATTTATGAAAGTGGTGCTACATTTGATCCAAAATCTGTTGCAGAAAATGATATAGTCTTTGTTCAATCAGATGTGATGCACAAATATTTTTCGGAAATTCACCCATCAATAACTAATCCTTATAAACTTATCACACACAATGGTGACTGGAATATTACAGATAAGGAATTGCGATTCATCGATGACAAAATAATTCACTGGTTTGCACAAAACGTACTAACCAACCATCCACGAGTAACGCCGATTCCTATAGGACTAGAAAATATGAGTTACGCAAATGCTGGTTATATTCCTCTATATACAAATTCAATACTAAAAAAAATTGGCCGTTTACCGAGAATATTAGCAGCATTTAATGTTGCATCAAATTTTAAGGATCGCAATGAGGCCATGAAAATACTGCGTGATGATATTAAGGTAGATGTAATTTCAAAACGACCCGATCAACCAGGATACGTTTCTAGAGTCAGGAAATATTGCTTTATAGCCTCCCCTCCGGGTAATGGCGATGATTGTATTCGTACATGGGAATCCATGTATCTCGGTGCTATACCTATCGTTATAGAATCGGTTGGTAATGAGTATTTCAGAAATCTCGGATTACCACTTATGATATTAGATAAATGGTCCAAACTGAAAGGATTATCAGAGTATGATTTACAGAAGAAATATGATTTAATTATGTCCCAAGCTGATAGGAGAGCACTATTCATGGATTATTGGATAGATTTGATAAAAAGTGAAGGAGAAAAGTTCAGTGGCAAAAAATAATATTTAGTATGTAATCAATATATTCATGAACAAAATCACATTTGGTAACACGTATGCGGTCATACAGAAAATCACTCCCCCGCGACTACTGTCCGCACTAAAAAAGACCCGGATATACAGAATAGCGTCAGATACAGCAAAAAAATGTTTACCAAGCGACTATCACCCATCCTGGCAAACCATATTATCCGGACCACTTAAGGGATGTGAACTTTACGTAGATCCATCTGGTGAATGGCAGAGTCAGATGCTAAATGGGACTTATGATGACTTCTTCTTCAAATTCCTAGAAAATATTGACCTCACAGGCAAAACGGCATTCGATGTAGGTGCTCACCTAGGCTTTCATACATTACATTTTGCACAAAAAGTTGGTCCAAGTGGGTCCGCTGTGGCATTTGAGCCAAACCCTATAAACATACAGCGATTGCAAATGATAGTAGAACACAACAAGGATATAGCAAAACGGATAACATTGATAAAAAAGGCTATATCAGACAAGAAAGGTTCTATCAGTTTTTTATGTGCTGATATTATAGAAGATGGGTCGAGTTGTGGTGGGTTCATAGAAGGATCAGATACATTTTACGAAAAATCCTCCTACGAAGAAAAACGCGGATTCCGTCCGATCACAGTTGAAACCATATCACTGGATGAGATAGTTCAATCTGGTATGGTAAAAAAACCAGATATTATAAAGATTGACATAGAAGGGGCAGAGTATCTGGCATTAAAAGGTGCTGTATCGATCATAAAAAAATACTCACCTATTCTTCTCATAGAAATTCACTCAAAATTCAATAATGAAAATATATATCCATTATTAAAAGATCTTCGATATAACATCACTGTCCTAAAGAAAGAATCGGGCGATAGATGTTTCATTGCGGCGCTTCCGAAGTAGTAGTATGAAAAGATCATAATTCTAGCAAAGGAATATATCTATGCCTAACAATAATACCAATACCATGTACGGTCGAAAAATTCTCGTATGTACTGCATTTCGTGAATTTAACGGAGATGTTAACGACAAAATACAAAGGATGTTTCTTTCAGGACTGAGAAATCAAACTTATCAAAATTACGTGCTCGTACCCACTATATTCGGTCAAAAGAATGTCGAACTTGCACTGATAGAGGAAGAGATTCCCTATAAAGCATTCTTCGGAGATGCGGGTAAATACCGTTATTCACTATCACAAGCAGTTGAAAACGCCATTACCATGATCGACAAGCCTGAGTCATATATTCTCATATGGACATGTTGTGACGACCTCTTGGAAAATACATTCTTCGAAAAGGTCATGAGTGCTCTGACACCACTTTCATCTTGTACATCGATGCCACACATATCATATAGGAGTATTACGGACTACGAAAACAAGGCCATGAGTGGATATATGTATGGTGGCATTGATCTCATCTGCTTTGATGGCGATGTTTTTCTGAATGACGACGTCAAAACCGCACTTCGTGACTACCCGAACATGGGTTGGGGCATGACCGAATATTTCTTTAGTGCTATAGGTAGAGCATTCTGCAAAAATATGTACAATATATGGCCAGCGAAGATCGAGCGATTTGATAATGATCGAAAAGCTAGCAAGGAAACACATTCATATTTCGCCCTATGCATAGAAAACAACCGAAAAATGTATACTGCTTTTACAAAAAAATATAACCTGACAGGAGATGTGTACAGATCTGTATTGAGTTATAAGACTCCACTTAAACACATGAAGGTTAAGTTTATGATCTATTTAAAAATTAACATAAACCGTTTACAAAGCTTATTATTTAAGGACTGGATGTTCAAAATGATTCCTACTGGGGTAAAAAGATCACTAAAAAAGATCATCGGACGAAACATCAATGATATGGCCTAATTATAATCTTATGAAAAACAATTTTTCAAAATTCAAAAAATGGCTCGCCAAATTTGCCCTAGTTGTCAATATATACTTCTTGCTGCTGTGGATATACAAATATCCGAGTTTTTTACGTGACTATTTCAGATTAAAAAGTTTGACACGTAAAACTGAAAACGATGTTCAGCAAAGATTTCCTTTAAAAATTAGTGACATATACCCTCAACTATTCGATAATACCGGAAGAACTCATTTTGATCCGCATTATACATACCATCCGGCTTGGGCCGCAAGAATCATTGCGCGCCTTAAACCTTCAAAACATATCGATATTTCTTCAATATTACATTTCAGCACTCTTGTTTCTGCATTTGTCCCGGTAGAATTCTACGACTATCGCCCAGCAGAAGTTCAATTACAAAATCTGAAATGTAAAAAAGGTGATCTACTAGCCCTCCCCTTTCCTGACAACAGTGTAGAAAGCATCTCCTGCATGCATACTGTAGAACATGTTGGTTTAGGAAGATATGGTGATACGCTTGATCCAGAAGGAGACATAAAAGCAGCTAGAGAATTGGGACGCGTAGTCAGGAAAGATGGCAACTTACTATTCGTCATACCTATTGGCAAACCCAGAATTTGCTTCAATGCTCATAGGATCTATTCATATGATCAGGTTATATCACTATTTCCAGGTTTAGAATTGCGTGAATTCTCATTAGTTCCAGATGACTACAAAATTAGCGGCTTAATAATGAACGCCGATCAAGACATGGTTAAGGATCAATCCTATGCATGCGGTTGTTTCTGGTTCGTAAAAAAATAATATGAACGTACTACTGATCATTTTCAATCGTCCCAAATTGACTGCCAGAGTTTTTGAACAAATTAGGAAAAGTCGTCCCGCAAAACTGTTCATTGCAGCAGATGGACCTAGAGATGATATAGTCGATGAGAAGCAGCTTTGTGAAGAAAGCCGAGCAGTCATAGGTATGATCGACTGGCCATGTGAGATAGAGACCCGATTTCAAGAAAATAATCTCGGCTGCAAAATGCATGTTTCCAGTGCTATCACCTGGTTTTTCAATAATGTAGAAGAAGGAATAATTCTAGAAGATGATTGCCTCCCTGTACCATCCTTCTTTCTATTTTGCACTAAACTTCTGGATAAATATAAACATGAAGAAAGTATAATGCATATAAACGGTAGTAACTTTCTGGATACAAGTCATATTTCGGATAGCTCATTTGACTATCATTTCTCACGATGTATCCATGTCTGGGGATGGGCATCATGGAAGAGGGCATGGAATAAATATGATCTGAACATGTCACACATTGACTTATTGAAACACTCGGATGAATTTAGTAACTTTTTTTTAAAAAAGAAACATTTGAATTATTGGATTAGACATTTTAGGCACATCAAGAAGAATGCCATTGATACCTGGGATGCTCAGTGGCAATACTCAATACTTTATAATGGTGGAATAGTGGTTAGTCCCAATATCAATATGATAGAAAATATTGGTTTTGGAATAGACGCAACTCACACATCATCAAATGATAAACGATTCATACCTGTGGGAGAAATATCCTCCACGTTACGCTGTCCCCCGACAGTTGACGTAGATATGCAAGCTGACGATAACCTGATATCAACAGTGTACGAGCGCAGTATATATAGAAGAATAACCTCCAAAGTGCTATCGATAATTAGGTAGATTATTTATGAAATCATTTTTTGGATATTTCCACGATTTTGCAAGGCTCAGCATTGATACACTTATATATGCGGAATCATTTTTTCACCATAAACTGCCGTTTTCCAAGAAACGAATACTGATCATGAGAAAAGATGGGCTGGGTGACTGTATCATATTTTATCCTACACTTCATGCATACCGAGAGTACTATAATGACGCAGAAATAACACTTATATTCCCTACATATTTTGAGTCACTAGCTCCTATACTTGGAAAGGATCTCGTCGATCGAGTGATATGGTTCGATCACAAGAAATTTGGCTCCAGTTTCCTGTATAGAAGAAAATTCCTACTTGATCTGAAACGTGACAATTATGATGTGTTCATATACCCTGTTTACTCCCGGGAGACAATCGGTTTCTTCATGATGCAAATGACTGGGGCACGAGAAAGAATTGGATTCGAAGGCGATATATCTGAACATGGTAAAAGATCTGAAAGAAGGGGGACACTCGCATTTACCAAACTTATCCGCCCACCACAGGGTATGGATCTGGAAATAGACCGAGATGCGAACTTCGTCGAACAGATCACGAGCAATGAGGTTCATATATTTTTTCCATCAATTGACATAGATATATTACCGAGAAAAAATGCTGAGGACATAATTTCAAAGTATAAACTTAGAGACAAAAAATATGTCGTCGTATTCCCTGGCGCTGGTGCATCATATAGAATATGGCCAACGGATAGATTTGCTCAGATTGTCAACTATATTTTGAGCCAAAATATATCAGTAATCATATGCGGTAGTAATAATGAGATCGACCTCGTACAAAGAATTACTTTGTCAACTAAAGAACAATCAGCCTTCAAAGAATCACAAACAAATAATCTCATAGATCTATCTGGAAAGACGGACCTAGCAACACTTGCACATATCTTAAGTGGATCACAATTCTACTTCGGTAGCGATACAGGTATTCTTCATCTAGCTGTGGCAGTAAAGATACCTGTCGTTGCCATAGTTGGTTCTGGTGGTCTCAATAGGTTTTTCCCTTACGGAGATCCGCACATAAATAGGGCCGTCTGTGATAAATCTCAGAAATATCTTACTGGCAGATGGGTTGATGTTCAAACACTCAAGCCTGGAGAAATCCATCCATCGATTGTGAACATAACCACAGACCAAGTGAAGCTAGAAATAGATCAACTACTAAAGTATTTACATGATAATAACCAAAATTAAAGCCGGTCTGGGAAATCAGATGTTTCAATACGCTTGCGGCCGTGCACTGTCTCTACGCAATAATGATACATTGAAACTCGATATTTCAAATTGGACGCTCAATAAAGAGAAGATCCGAGATTATCTGTTGCCTAATTTTAATATTCCGATAGAAGTAGCCACCGATCATGAATTGTACCAACTCAAATATCCCTGTGGCAAAACTATCGGACGGATTATGAGTAGGATCAGATCTAAACTCGGTATCGTCAATACGGCTTTTAACCAGAAAATCTTTGACTCGAAAGAAGATGTTTACCTAGACGGTTATTGGCAAAGCGAGAAATACTTCAGTGATTTCGCAGAACAGATCCGCAAAGATTTTACTTTACGTAACCTCTTGGGTGGCGCAACGCAGGCAATGCTTACCAAGATAATATCAGATGATCAGTCAGTTTCGTTACAGATCCGCAGGGGCGATAATGCCCATAGTCCATCGAGCATGAAAACATTTGGCTGTCCTGGTATCGAATACTATGAATCGTGTATTGACGCATTGGTAAACGAACTAAAGAAGAATGACCTATTCGGCAATAAAATCAATCTATACGTATTTTCCGATGAGATTGATTGGGCTAAGGAAAATTTTCATTCCAGATTTCCTATTACCTTCGTGACTTCCAGGGACATTGCACTCTGTGAGGAGATCGCTCTGATGAAGGCGTGCAAACACAATATCATTTCAAATAGCACATTTGGCTGGTGGGGTGCATGGCTAAATGAGAATCCAAACAAAATTGTGGTCGCACCAAAACAGTGGGCATTACTCGGAGCAAAAAATTTTAGGGATTTGATTCCTAATGGTTGGATTAGAATTTAATACTCCCATCTGATAAAATCATATTATGATAATAGTCGTACTAAAAGGAGGTTTAGGTAATCAGATGTTTCAATATGCGACTGGGCGAGCTCTTTCACTAATACAGCAGAGCAAAACTGGTACAGAGGTATCTCTGCAATTCGATTTTTCGAATTATCAAAATAAGAGTGATCCAGGTGCACGTATTTACGGTCTGAATAATTTTAACATACCTGAAAAAGTAGCCTCAAATGCTGATATATTAAGGCTCAGATATCCCAAAGGAGTTTTATCTATCTATTTTAAGAAAATTCGAACTAAGCTCGGGTTGTTGAATGTAGGCTTTATCCCTAGAATACTAAAGAAAAATGGTGACGTATACCTCGACGGATATTGGCAAACAGAAAAGTACTTCAGGAGTATACGTGAAATATTACTTAGAGATTTCGCACTTAGAAAGCCATTCTCTACTAGTGCCAGAGGAATTGAGGCCTCTATATTGCGAGAACCAAATAGCGTTTCATTACACGTCCGTCGGACAGATTATTCAGTCAATGAACAAAATATTCGTATATTTGGCAATCACTGTGATCAGGAATATTATACAAAAGCTCTATCTGAAATTGCAAAGCGCATCAACTCAACAAATTTGCATGTTTTTGTATTTTCTGATGATATCGAATGGGTCAAGGATCATATTGACATTAATTTCAATAAGACATATATATCTGAAACAAGTGCCCCTGATTACGAACTTATGATACTTATGAGTGTTTGCAAATATCACATAATAGCAAACAGCACATTCGGCTGGTGGGGTGCTTGGCTCGATCAAAAACCAAATAAGATCGTTATTGCGCCATCCGTATGGATTCCTGGACTCAAACTATCTATCTCTGACATCATCCCGCCCGAGTGGATAAAAATATAATCCATTGACTCTGTCCTACATAAAAGAGTAGTATTGGCCAAGTAAACAAAAAGTACATTTGGTCATTTCAAACTGAATAACTATGAATGCGTCAAACACAGTCTCAGTCATCGGACTGGGCAAACTCGGCTTACCTACCGCAGTATTCTTCGCCTCGTATGGCAAGGATGTCATCTGCTATGATGTCAGTAAAAAATTGGTTTCAGATCTGAACGCGTCGATCGTGGAATCAACAGAGTCAGGCTTGATAGGTGCCTTTACGAGGCATCGCAAGCGACTCTCATTTACAGACTCGATAGCTCATGCTATCAGTCATTCCAACATCACCTTCGTGATCGTCCCTACCCCATCCCTAGACTCGGGAGAATTCTCCACAGAGTATGTGAAGGATGCGGCTAACAGCATCGGTGTTGCTCTCAAAGCAAAGACTGAATGGCACCTCGTCGTACTCGTGAGCACCGTCCTCCCTGGCGAGACTAGGGCAAAACTGCTCGATGTGATCGAACAGAGATCCGGCAAGATCTGCGGCAAGGACTTTGGTGTTTGTTACAATCCAGAGTTTATCGCCCTCGGCAGTGTCCTTCACAATCTGGCCAATCCAGATTTTGAGCTCATCGGAGAATCCGACGCTCGCTCTGGTGACACGCTAGACAAGTTCTACCATGACATCTTCAGTACACATGTACAACGATGCCACATGGGTCTAGAAAATGCCGAGCTCGTCAAGGTCGCCATCAACACCTTCGTCACGACCAAGATCTCCTACGCCAATATGCTCGCAGAAATATGTGAAAATGTTGCCGGTCTCGATGTGGTAGTAGTTACCGAAGCTATCGGCCTGGACAATCGCATTGGTCGCAAATATCTAGGTGGCGGTCTCGGCTATGGAGGTCCGTGCTTTCCCAGAGACAATGTGGCTTTGTCAGCATTTGCCAGACGGATCAGTGCTAATGCACCCATAGCTGACGCCACTGATGTGATCAACCGAACTCAAGTACACAGACTGATCGGTCGAATGATAGATACCTGCGGCACTGCCATCGCACATGCGAAGATCGCCGTGCTCGGGCTGTCATACAAACAAGATACATCCGTGATTGAGAAATCTCAAGCGATGGAGATCGTCGAACATCTACTAAAGCTCAGTCTACAACATATCACTGTCTTTGATCGAGAAAAAACTCTAGAATCAGCCAAGAGAAAACTAGGGAGTCAGGTTCGATATGAGACGTCACTCGATGCGGCCGTAAAAGGCGCCAAGATCATAGTTATCGCAGTCAATGATTCGCACTTCGTACCACCGCTCACGTCACTCAAAGACGGCGGCAACAGTGTCATCATGGTTGATCCTTGGAGACTTATCAGTCCTGATCACATCGAATGTTTCGCTAGTTATTGCACGGTCGGCAAACTGTGACAATCCCATATATCCGAAATATTATAGGTAGTTCCCACGTCGGTCATCTCGACCGACTTTTTTGTATTCCGTCCCAGCCTCTGCTAGACTTTGAACATGATCATAGTCAAACTCAAAGGTGGTCTCGGCAATCAACTATTCCAATATGCTACTGGGAGGGCACTCTCATTACGTCAGTCAAAAAACAATAACAATAAGACCTCCCTAAAACTTGACTTGACATGGCTAGACAAAAAAAATGGAAACGATACTGTACGACACTATTCCATGTCTCCATTTAACATAGGTGCCGATATAGCGACCACAGAGGAGATTTATAGAGTCTCTAATAATTCCATAATATCCAAATTTTTACGATTTGTCAGAACAAAGATTTTTAGACAATTTTATGTATCTTTTACATCAAGGATATTCAACCTACAAGGAGACTGCTATCTCGATGGTTTTTTCCAAACCGAAAAATATTTCATCGATAAAGAGAATATGATACGCAATGATCTAAGACTGAAACTACCATTGGGTGAAAAGGTACAAGAAATATATTCAAAACTGCAGAATGACATTAATAGTGTGTCTATGCACGTTCGACGTGGTGACGTAGCAAGAAATTCAAAAACAAATCCTTATTATGGTATATGTACGCAGCAATATTATGAAAACTCTATTTCGTATATCCTAAAAAAAATTGACCCACCTCATTTATATATTTTTTCCGACGATATCGAATGGGTCAAGACGAATATGCCACTCAAATATCCAGCTACTTATGTCTCATCACCAGAGATTCCCGACTACGAGGAACTGATCCTCATGTCAGAATGCAAGCATAATATCATCGCTAACTCATCATTCAGCTGGTGGGGTGCATGGCTGAATGAAAATCCAAGCAAAATTGTGATAGCACCCAAAAGATGGATAAAGGGCAATGACATTGATTACAAGGACATCTGCCCAACATCGTGGATCCGCATTTAGGATATATTTTGGAACATTCCTGGTCTAAGCTGATGCGCGGATTTGATTTACTGACCAATAAGACCTAAAATGGGTTGATGAGCAAAGAACCCAAAGTATCAGTCATCATGCCCGCATTCAATCGCGAGAATTTCATCGCTGAGAGTATTCAGAGTGTACTGTCACAGTCATTCACTGATTATGAGCTCATCATCATCGATGATGGTTCGACAGATAGGACCATGGAGATTGCTTCAAAATTCCTCAAAGATCCACGCATCCGTATTGTCAAAAATGAGACAAATCTGGGTATTCCGCAGACCAGGAACCGGGCACTGAAACTAGCGAAGGGGCAATACATCGCCCCCCTCGACTCCGACGATGTCTGGCTCGACCATGACAAGCTAGAGAAGCAGGTCCTGTTCCTCGATGAGAATCCCGACTACGCCATACTAGGTGGCGGTATCATGCACATAGATACAGAATCCAAACCATTGAAGAAAGTGCTCTTCCCTATCTATGATTCGGTGATCAGAAATATCATCCTACAGTTCAACCCATTCGCCCAATCAACATTGCTCTACAGGAAATCAGCAGCATTGGAATGTGGCGGGTACTCGACAGAATACAAGATCTGTGATGACTATGATCTGTGGCTAAAGATCGGACTGAAACACAAATTCACCAATATTCCTCAAGTCCTCTCCGGTTACAGGATCCACGGCGAGAACATTACAAAGAGAAAGAGGCTGACAGTTGCTCGAGAGATACTAGAAATCGTCCGTAAAAATAGTGGCAACTATCCTCGCTCCATGATCGGCAAAACAAAGTCCTATCTCAGGATCCTGCTTTCATATGTGAGGACTTAAAATATTACTTCAGAACATTTCGGAGAACTTCTTCTGGAACTTCCTTTATGTCTGCTTTTATATCTGCTGTTTTCTCAACTGGTTTGATTTCAGTCGGTTTTTTCTCGACTTCCTTCACTTGCGCCCCATTTTGAATTTCGGATTTAGAATTTAGAATTTGTTTAGGATTTGGGATTTCGATATTAGGATTTTGAGTCTTTCTCAGATTTTCTACCTTCACAGTATCCGTCTTTGCCCCGCCCTTTTTCAACACCGCCGCCAATGCTGACTTCAGATCACTGACATTCTGTTTGGTTGGTACCTTCGGATCAACTTTCTGACTATTTGGCTTGGGCACCAGATTCGCGAGATGAACTGGGGCAGGAGGGTTTAGGGGATGGGGTTTAGGGTTTAGGGAGGATATGACAGGTTCTGGTTTTACAGGAATTTTAGCCACAGGAACATCCTTTGATATGACTGATTCAACCTTCGCAACAACCTTCGATAATATTGCCTCAAAAGGTTTGTGAGTTGGTGGTGTAGCGGGCTTCACCTTCTCTACGACATCATTCACGACCACTGGTAGCGGAGGCTTTTCCTTACCAACCTTGGGAACCTGAGCGGAAGCACTACTCGCGCCTACAGGCAATACCTTTGCGGCCACCACCGGATTGTGGAACTTAACGACCGCCTCCTCAACTTCCGCTCGTGGCCTAGAGAACTGTTCACGGGATGCGGCGATGATCTCCTTCACGTATGAAACATCTGGATGAGCTATCGGCGGCAATGTTGTTGCAGAAAATGGTGCCGACGAGAGTCCATCTATCATCAACTTCAGATATATCTGTGTAAAGCCTAGGTTGACCAGATCCTCGATGACGAATTGCGGAGCGAATTCCTTTTCCAACAATTCTGCATCTGATGCACCGACACGAAAAGAGATCATCGTACCAACGTTACCGAAAACTGCCGGCCTGACTATCTCATCCATCTGCTCGACATACTGGTGAGCGATCGTTAGGTTCAGTTTGTATTTGCGTGCCTCAGACAAGATGTCGGCAAAACTAGCGTTGGCGAAGTTCTGGAACTCGTCCACGTATAGATAAAAGTTCGGCAACATCTGCATCGTCCTGTCAGGTACATCCGCACGTGACATTGCCGCCAAGTATATCTTTGTCACCAGAAGTCCACCCAATAGTTTCATATTCTCATCACCTATCCTTCCCTTCGACAAGTTGATGATGACGATCTTTTTGCGGTCGATAGCTTCGCGAAAATCGAATGATGAATGCGACTGACCGATCATGTTCCTGATCAGTGGATTGGCGGTAAATTGTCCAACCTTGTTCTGGATAGCAGGCACCGCCTCTGCGGCTTGGCGTTCTGTATAGTTAGCGAACTCTTTTTGCCAGAAAGCTTTGACCGAGGGGTCCTTGATATTGTTAACCACATCTTTACGATATTCCTTGTCAGAAAGCATCCTATTCACACCGAGTAATGTCGCACCAGGATACTCGAGGAGCGCCAGTAGCGTATTCGTCAAAATATATTCCATACGTGCCGACCAAGCATCTTCCCAGATCTTCTTGAACGTACTCATGAGACCGGAAGAAACTAGGTGTCTCTTGTCAGGATCGACTTGTTCGAGCACATTGAATGAAATGGGGTGTTCGATATCGAATGGTGCGATATAGATAACATCCCTGATACGCTCCTTGGGAACATACTCGAGCATGAGGTCAGCAGTCTTGCCGTGCGGATCGATAAAGCACATTCCTTCCCCATTCTGGATATCCTGTGCGGCCATATTTTCCAGCATGGTAGACTTACACATACCTGTCTTTCCAATGACGTAAACGTGTTTCGTACGATCCTTGGCTTTGATGCCAAACTTGACCCTCTTGTTACGAGCGTCAGTTTGAGCAAAATATGTGATTCTATTTTCATCCATAAGCTGTCATAAAGTATATCACAAGAGTGTGCATATCGTAACAAAAATTGTACAACTGAACCCCCGCACTCCAAAGAATGAGTGCGGGGGTATTATTTTAGACGCCTTTTGGGCGTCGCTACGTTATGCTCGGACTTGTTTATGACCCTTTAAGCTTGTTTCTACAAAGGCCACAACATCGCACCACGACTTCTTCGCCACACCTTCTGTGACACCAGCGCAACCCTTCAGAAATTTCGTTATTTCCTTCTCATTCTTGAATTGCCGATGTGAACCAACAACCGCCGCCGTCTGGAAACCCTTCAAAACGAAGACAGTTCCGTCCTTCAGTGTTACTCTTGCCATAACTATTTTTTCCTTACCGAGGTTTCTTGCTCTACACGCTGTGAGAAACCGACTACCGTGGATCGGATCAGTTTGCAGAGCGTTAATTCATCCGTCGGAAATACTACCATTTATATATATTTACGCAAGGTGTGGACAAGTTCACCGCTCTATGTTCGTAACTGGGCACCCAGTGAATGTGTTCCTCACGCACCGAGGACCTGCCTGAGCGCACTAGAAACAGACCTGTAAAAGATTTATCTTTTACAGGTCTGTTTCATAAAGCGCGAGTTTCGCAGGTGCGTGAGGGACACGTTCACTGGGTGACCTTACTAAAAAACTTGGTACTCTGAACTCTTATTTCGGCAACAGATCCTCCTTGTCATATACACTCGCCGCATCCCACAATGACCAACTAGAGAGACCGACATCATTCGTTGCCCTTATCTGTGCACGAACCATGTCCGGTGTGTAGACAGCACCAAGGTCGAAAGCCTGCAACCAAGGACGCAGCTTGTTTGGCGACGACGAAGCCGCGATAGCTCGATCACGAGCAGTACTCATGGCGAACTTCACTACTTCATATGGCTGTAAGGCGGGTTTTGTGAGGTTGAGATATCCTTTTGAGAAATGCGAAGGATAGACCATAGGTGACACGTAATCAAAATATGGCAGAGCATCGACCAATACCTGACCGATACCGAGATCATCATTGGAACTCGTCGTGAGACCAAATAGGTCCGCAGATATCGGGATAGGCACAGAATCGATAGAGAGATTTTCTCTCATGTATAGATAGAAATCATGCATAACTTCTCTACGATTGCGCCCCGCACTCCATGAATAAGCGACATCATCCAAATTTCCATCCGACGGGTATCTCATATAATCAAAATTCAATTCGTCGAAACCATAGGCGTAAGACTGCTTACCGATCGCTATGAGATAATCCCAGACAGGTTGCGCGCCAGCATCCAACCATTTTACCCCTTTGTAATCCTGCCAAATTTTCCCATCATTGGTTTTCACCGCCCACTCAGGATGAACATTGATGAGGAATGAATCCTGGAACGAAGATATGCGCGCGATCACATATACACCCCTAGCATGCAGTCTGGCAATATAGTCGACAACATCGGGTATACGATTCTGCGAAGCGCCGATCTTTACCAACATCGGATCATCTACTGGAAAACTGATACGTCCACTGTAATCTTTTACATCGATGACGACAGCATTGATCTCTGTTGTGTCTACGAGGTCGAACAATCGGTCACGAAATTTCTTGTTCCCCGCGGCCCAACCAGTCAGATACACTGCCTTGAGTGGATCTGGTGTCTTTATATGTGTTACAACCGATTCGGTACTAGTTGCAACGATGGGTGCTTCGAAAGCATTCGAATAAGTCACCTTACCGAGAGGTAGAGATGAGAAAACTACAAAGATACAAACGAAAATGAAACATGCGCCCAGTAATATTACTACGACGCGCGTTGTTCCATTGTCCAGCCACGAATACATCATTGAGTTTGTGCTGGATCGTCTTTCGTAATGTTCTCTTCGACGATGGTAACTATTTCATCCTTCTTGTCCCTCTTGTAATCCACGTAAGTCAGCGTCTGCTCATTCACTTCCTTGACTTTCGGTGCCATCCGATACGCAATACCGATGATCAGCGCCCCGCACACAAAAGTGAAAAACTTGTTCCATGACGGCGGGAAGCCGAGGAATTGGATAATGATGATCAATACCGCCAATAACATTATAAATTGTCTTTTAGACATGATGTTGCCATTATAGCGCAGAATGCTAGGATAATGCCAGATGGAATAGAAAGTGCACCAATGAACAACTTACAAACTCAATTGAAATCCGTAAAAGAGCGGCCCAAGATCCCTTTCGTCTGTTGTAGGCTCGAACTGCCATCAGGCGACATACATGTCGGCGAAATAGAATCCTACCACTTCGTCGGAAACGAGTTGACACTGGTTCTCAGGCTAATGGTTAAGGTCATATATTTTGAACCAGCATCACAGACGAAACCTGAGGTAACACTCAGACACCGCGGTTACAAGATGACATTCGAAGGGTGCCGGGTCATCCCCAAGGAGACCACTGGCACAAAAACGAAACTTCAATCCGCGACCGGCGACACCATCGTCCTAACATCAGATCCGCAAGACATTGTCGAGATCAATGACCTGATACGACAAGAAGTGCTACAACATTAGCACTTTGACCCATCACACATCCGCAACCGACTTTACAAGTTGGCTGCGGATTTTCTTATGTATTAGAAACTATCACTACGAACTCTCCACGAACCTTGTCTGGGTGAGCAGTAAAATACTCGAACACTTCCGCCGCTGTACCATTCACCACTTCTTCGAATATCTTCGTCAGCTCCCTACAGATGGTGATCTTTTTAAGTCTAACCTCTGATTTCTTTGACTGATCATCAGCAGATTCACCGGATACAGAACATTGATCGTTGATCATTTTCAATGTCTTCATTATCCTATGTGGCGATTCGTAAAAAATCATCGTTCTTTCTGCTGACATGATCTCCGTAAATAATGTCTGTCTACCCTTTTTATGAGGCAGGAATCCCAAGAAAGTGAATTCCGCACAAGGCACACCAGCGATAGAGATTGCCGCCGTCAACGCAGATGGTCCGGGGATCGCCTCGATCTTCAGTGCACCACTCACGATCTCATTATGTAATTCAACTCTGATCTTACTGATCAATTCCGATCCAGGATCAGATATACTCGGTGTACCAGCGTCAGAAACGAGGACGACATTTTGGATGACGGACTTATTCGACCTCAATATCCCCACTATCTCCTCAACTCTAGAAAGTTTACTATGCATATGATAAGACATCGTCTTTACATGAATATCGTGTCTATCCAAAAGTCTCTTGGTCATTCTAGTATCCTCACAGAGAACTAGATCCGCATTACGCAAAACATTCAAAGCTCGGAGAGTGATATCCTCGAGATTACCGATCGGTGTTCCAACTACTGAAAATGTGGTCATGGAAATACATTACCATATTCATCATTTCTGTACATCGACACCATTTTATATTAGACTGCTTCCATGGCTACAGATACGAAGATAATATACGTAACGAGAGAAATAGAGCGCGCCCTTGGAACAACTCCAAATGAGCGCTATATCATCGTCTCAAACAAGACTAGATATGGTGAAAGTATAAAAGCACAATACCCTGATTCCGTCATACTGATCGAGAATCCAGACAAGAAACTACTCGGCACGACCGACCTCCTCGCTCATCAGGTCACCAAGGATCTTATCGCATCAATGTCCGATCCGATTACCCCTAACCCCTACC
>Ga0194053_10000328_pt1 | contig 36491 bp, 26 predicted proteins | sample SepL228m_MetaG_FD_161684 | JGI IMG/M metagenome (GOLD analysis project Ga0194053, IMG submission 161684) | Anoxic zone freshwater microbial communities from boreal shield lake in IISD Experimental Lakes Area, Ontario, Canada - Sep2016-L227-8m | ecosystem: Environmental > Aquatic > Freshwater >... | reverse complement strand
GGGCTGCGTGTGAAGCAGGATGCGGATGGACCGGGGTCGTGGGCACAAAGCACCCGGGTGCCGGTGGCGGCCGGGAAGAGCTACCGCCTGAACTTCTGGTCGCGCTGCGTCGAGGAAAGCGGCATCGGGGTCTGGGTCCAATTTTTTGATGCGAACAAAAAGCCAATCCCGCAGAAGCCGGACGTGGCGTTTCAAGTCCCGCAGAAAGCCGGTGGGTGGACGGAGAATCATCTGGATGTCACCACCCCGGGAGACGCAGCATTCCTCTCGTTCGCCATCCACTCGTATTCGCATCGAGCGTGCCTAGCGGACTTCGACGACTTTTCCCTAGAGCCGATCGCGGCTCCGGCTCCAACACCGGCGCCGGTGTTCAAGCCCACCGCCGCGCAGCTTCCGCCGCCCGATCCGGCACGGGTCAAGGCGATCGCGGCCATGCTCGATCCGGTCCCCCGGGGAGTCGCCCCGTCGATTGACAATCGCGCGGCATGGGATGCGCTCGGTGCGGATGCCGCATTCCGGAGCAAAACCATAGAGCGCGCTGAGCGGTTCCTCGCCGAGCCCATTGCAGACATCAGCGTGGCCTACGCCGCATCTGTCCAGAGCGGAGATCGGAAGGTCGACGCCGCTGTCGATCGCCGCCGCTTCCGCCTGGCGACATTTGTTTTGGCCGAAGGCATGGAAAACCAGGGGCGGTTTCTTCCGGCGATCGATAAGGAAATTCTCGCGATCTGCGCGGAGTCGAGCTGGATTCTTTCGGGACATGTGAAATTCAGCAAGGGCAACGATCTGGGCTCGGCCATGACCGCATGGAGCCTGGCAACGGCCGCGTCGATGTTGCAGGGGAAACTCCCGGAATCCACGCAGAAGACCATCCGGGAGGAAGTGAAGGCGCGCGTGATCGCTCCCTATCTGGATGAAATACGTGGAAAGCGGGCCTCGGAGTGGTGGGCGAACAATGCCAACAACTGGAACGCCGTCGTGCATGGCGGCATTGTGGGGGCGGCTCTGGCGCTGGTTGACTCGGCGGAAGATCGCGCCGAAATGATCGCTGCAGCAGAACAGGAGACCCAGTTCTACATCCGCGGATTTCCCGACGACGGCTACGCGACCGAGGGCATGGGTTACTGGAAATACGGCTTCGGTCACTACGTCATGCTTTCGGAGGCGATTCTCGCCGCGACTCACGGCAAGGTAAACCTCTACGACCGGGACAACATCCGGAAGGTCGCCCGGTTTTCCAAAAGGTTTGAGATGGTTCCGGCGGTTTATCCCGCCTACTCGGATGCGCTTTTCCTTGAAGAACCGAGCCCTTGGCTCCTCCACATCATCGATCACCGCTACGGGCTCGAAAACCAAATGCCCCGCAGCCTGACGCTCGACGGCATGTTCAGCACGTTTCTTTATGCGTGGGGCATCAATCTCGGGTTCGATTCCCAGGCGGCTCCGGTTTCCACAAAGGGCGAAGCCTCCAGCATGGGGCATCAATTGCGGGATTGGTTCGAGCAGAGCCAGGTGCTCGTATCCCGCCAGCCACAAGGTCAGGACGGGCTCACATTTTCTTTCAAGGGAGGGAACAACGGGACAAGCCACGGGCACCTCGACCTCGGCAGCTTCGTGGTCGTTCAGGGAAACCGCCCGCTCCTCGTGGACCCCGGAAGCACGGTTTACGACGGCTCCACGTTCAGCTCCAAACGAAACGAGAACCCGGTCATAAATTCCTACGGGCACCAGGTACCGAAAGTGGCGGGCCAACTCCAGAAAGTGGGCGCGGAACATGCCGCCACCGTCGCCGACAAAAAATTCTCCGACGCTTCGGATTCTGTCACTCTGGATCTTGCCAAAGCCTATGACGTGCCGTCGCTCCGGAAACTGACCCGGGAATTCGAGTATGCCCGGAGCGACCGGGGAACGGTCACCGTCAAGGATCTCGCGGAGTTTGATTCTCCGCAGGCCTTCGGCACCGCCCTGATCACCTTCGGCGAGGCCCGGGAAGAAAAACCCGGCGTCTGGATCGTCTCTCAAAACAACCAGGCGGTCCGGGTGGAAATCTCCGCTGCCGGAGCCCCGTTCACCGTCACGCCGGAAATTCTCAAGGACGAGGCGCGCGCCGGAAAAGTCCGCCGCCTGGGCATCGATCTCAACGAGCCCTCGGCCCGTGCTGCCATCACGACAAAAATCACCCCGGTCCCAACGGCGAATACCGCCCCGGCATCCAGCTAGCCGCTCCATCTTGGAGGACCGCAGTTCCTGCCTGGATCCCCGCCTTTTGTTCTAGCTATAGGACAAAAGGTGTGGTCTGCTCGTGCCCATGGCTGCGTCTCGAATCAGTCTCGCGGATATCGCCCGGCGGGCGGATGTCCATATCACGACCGTCTCGCTGGCATTGCGTGACAGTCCCAGGCTGCCGTCCACAACCAAAACCAGGATTCAGGCGCTGGCCCGGGAGATGGGATACCAGCCAGATCCCATGCTCTCGGCGCTCATCGCCTACCGTGGCAACGCCAAAATCAAACAAACTCAGGGGACCCTGGCCTGGATCACCGGCACAAGGGAAATCCAGTTCACGCTCTATTTTCAGGGCGCGCAAGAGCGGTGTCAGGAACTCGGTTACAAGCTCGATCATTTTTCTCTTCGGGAAACCGGGCCGGCGAGGCTCTCCAAAGTGTTGTGGTCTAGGAATATTCAAGGGCTGCTGCTCGCACCACAGATACGCAATCGAGCGCACTTGAACCTGACCTGGGATAAATTTTCCGCCGTCACTTTTGGATTCACGCTCGTACGGCCACAGCTCCACGTCGTGACCAACGCCCAATACCGTTCCGCCCGCATGGGCATGCGCATGCTCCGATCGCGCGGATACCGTCGCATCGGGTATGTTTCGACGCACAACACCGAGGAGCGAACGGACCAGAATTTTTCGGCGGGATTCACGATCGAGCAGGCCAGGCTAAAAAGCAGCGAGCGGATCCCCCCGCTGATTCTCAAGGACTACTCGCAGCAGGAGCAGCTCCGCGATTTCAGCGCCTGGTATCGCAAGCACAGGCCCGATGCGATACTCGACCACTACAACCAGATTGTGAAATACAAGCGGGAGCTCGGGATCTCGCATGAGGAATGCGCGCTGGCCACGCTGAACCGCACAACGAATGAAACCGAACTGGCCGGCATCGATCAGAACGATCTGGTCATCGGTCGCACCGCGGTGGATTTCGTGGTCGGCATGATCCACAGGAACGAACGGGGAGTCCCGGCCATTCCCTTCCGTATTCTCGTGCAGGGAACATGGCTTGACGGCAAGTCGGTCATCCGGCGCAGTGGCAAGGCTTCCCGCGATGAACTGGCATTCTCGGAATAAGAGCCCTGCTGAAACGGCCGACGTCTCTAAGCCTGCTCCTTGAAGACCCGCACATATTCGATCTCGTAACGCTGCGGGAAAGCCGTTTCATCAATCCCGAGCTGGCCGCCCCAGGCTCCCCCGACGGCGAGGTTGAGAATCAGGAAATGTGGTTTGTCGAACGGCCAGCTACCGTCTGCGGAGTCCTCACGGGTGTATGTCAGGTAGCGGCAATCATCGACAAAAAAATCGATGCGGTCAGGAAACCACTCCACCGCATAGACGTGGAAGGCGGTTGCAGCGTCGGGCACGCGATGAAGACCCTTCCATGGAATCGAATCGAGAGACTTAAGGTCCGGCTTGGCGGAGTCCCTGAAATCGCGCGGTTCGATAAAGGCATGATGCGTCGGGTTCCCATAGTGGACGTTGCCGTAGACCCCCTTCACTCCCGGTTCATGACCGACATATTCCATGATGTCGATTTCCCCGCACCGTGGCCAGTCGACGACATCAATGTCCGCTCCAAGAGTCCAGAAGGCGGGCCACGTTCCGCGGGCGGGCGGCAGCTTCGCGCGCATCTCTAACCGGCCATGGCACCAGGCAAACAAGCCCTGTGTGGTCAGGCTGGCCGAAGTGTATCCGGCACCCAGCCAGGCCTCCCTGCGGGCTTCGATGATCAGCCGCCCATCCTCCACGCGGGCATTTTCCAGCCTTCCGCGAGTGTAGAACTGGAGTTCCTGATTTCTGATCAACCCTTCCTCGTAGTTCCATTTTTCCCGATCCGGAAGCCCGGGTCTGTCGAACTCATCCGCCCAGACCAATTGCCATTTGTTTTTCATAGTGTTTGTTCCCGATACCACCGGAGCAGCGTCGGGCCGCTAAGCGGTCAGTTCGGCCACCCGCACCACGAGGTTCGTGCCGTAGTCGTAGCCCGTGCAGTCGAGCGTGATCAGGCCGCCGCTCTCGCTCTGGAGGAGCTCGATTTGCGTTCCGTCATCGGCCCAATTTGCGGAATGGATTTTTTTGCCGAGCCCCGTGATGGACCGCGGGCCGTTCCCGCTGCCATCGGCAACAACATGGGCGCTGCCTTTCTGGTTGAGCCCGTGCGCGAAGTAAAAGAAGCGGTCGTTGGCACGGAGCACGAAGTCTCTGTCCTGGCACTGTGCCGCCACCGGCTTTCCCTCGTAGATGGCTTCTCCTACCCTCGCGACCCAGCGTCCGATCACCCGCAGTGCGGCGGCTTCGTATTCCCCGATCGAGCCATCGGCTTTTGGGCCGACATTGAGGAGATAATTCGCTCCCGTTTTGCGGCAGGCGCAGAGGTGCTCGATCAGAGTCGCAGGACTCTTGAAATCAAAATCCGCGTTGCCGGTCCCCCAGTGCGAGTTAAATGTTTCGCACATTTCGCCGGCGAGATACTTCGGCCACCCCGCGCGATCCGGGGCGGTTGGCAGACCTTGTTCGAATGTCGTGCTGTCCAGTTCCGGATGCCCGAGCGCCCCCCTTGCGTGAAGCCCGGTGTTGTTGACGATGATGGCCTCCGGTTGGTGACTGCGGATCATGGCATATAGCCGGTCTTCTTTCCAATCCGACTCCGGCCGCGACCAGTTTCCGTCGAACCAGAGGCCGCCGATTTCGCCGTAGTGCGAGCAGAGGATTTCCACCGATGCATTCAGGTAGTCGAGGTACTCCCCGAACTTCGCCTCGCTGCAATGCTCGCTGTCCCAACGCCAGTCCAGCGTCGTGTGATAAAAAAACGGCACAATGCCTTCCGCCCGGCACCCGTCGGCAAACTCGGCCACAAGATCGCGGCCTGCGGGGCTGTGCGGGGCATCAAATTCATCCAACCCCCGCGTGTCATAGAGCGAGAACCCTTCATGGTGCCGCGTTGTAAGGCAGGCATAGCGCATCCCGGCCTCACGGGCCAGCCGGGCAATCCCACGTCCATCGAAGTTTTTGGCCGTGAAGGCGGCAGCGAGTTTTGCGTATTCCTCTGCTGGGATCTTCCGGGCATGCTGGATCCATTCTCCGGCTCCCATCTGGGAATAGAGGCCGTAATGGATGAACAACCCCAACCCGAGTTTTTCGAAGCGGGCGATGCGGGGCAGAGGAGTCGGAACGGGGTTCATTTTCATAAATTTTCTCGATCGGCGCGCAAGTTGTCTGGAGGTCAGGTCTGCGCGCTCGCGTCGGACTCGCTGCGCCGGCAAGCAGGGGGTTTGCGAGCCCTGCCGTTTATTGAGAGGCGGTGCCCGGCGGTGGGCAACTGGCAACCTCCGGCTTCCGAGACCGTGGACCTATGCTGTATTCCAGTGAGATTCAAAAGTAGTGACGTGACAGTTGGCCGATAACTTGATCCGCCCGGCATCCGATGCCTGAGGCAGGCGGTCAGCCTGTCAGCAAAGGCGGGCGATTTCAAGCCCGCCAAGTATCCCGCCCTTGAAAACCGGCGCGCCATGCGCGATCCTCCCGCCTCCATTTGCCATGAAAAACTTCATCGTATTTTTCCTGACGCTCGCCGCCTTCCCCCCGCTGGGATTTTCCGGGGATCAACCGGCGCGAAAACTGGCCTTTGAAAAAGAGGACGCCGTTTGGATATCCGGCATTGACGGTGCCGCACCGAAGAAAATCGCTGTCGGCCAGTCGCCAGAACTCTCCCCGGACGGCACCAAAATCGCCTACAACACCGTGCAGGACATCGGCCAGCCCGCGCACCGCCAGATCGCGATTGTCGATCTTGCCACGGGGCAGAACTCAATCCTCAAAGACATCCCGAGCAACAACTGCATGGTGCCGCGCTGGTCGCCCGATGGCAAACGGCTGCTCTTCGATTATTACGCCGACAACGAAAGACTCACCGGTGTCGTCCATGCCGATGGCACTGGTTTTCATAAAATACAGGAATCCGGGCCAGGGCACCAAAATTACTGGGCGGCAACCTGGGCTGCCGATGGCCAATCGTATTTTGTCGAGGATATGCAATATCTCTATCGCCTCGGTCTCGACGGGAAGGTCCTAAAAAAATGGGCTGTCGAGAAAATCGTCCCGCACGGCGGCATGAGCGGCAACGTGCGCCTCGACGCCTCGCCCGATGGCAAGACCCTGCTCATGGACATCGAAATGGACGAGAAGGAACGCAAGGGCTGGGACGGACCGCCAGCCTCAATTTGGATGTTCGACTTCGCGTCAGAAAAAGCAACGCGTTTGACTCCCAAGACGCTTTACGCCTGGGATTGCCACTGGTTGGACGCACCAGATTCGATCCTCTTCATCAGCCAGGGGCCGGGCGAGAAGAGCCCGTCGATTTACCGGATGATCACGGCCGGGCAGGGCAAGGATCGCGCTTTGCTTATCAAGAACGCCCGCACACCAAGCACCTCAAGACAATAGAGCTTTGCCAGTAAGGTGTAGAGGCAGTCGAAGCGGAGTGGAGACAGATTGCTAGAGGCAACCCGCAGGACGAGCGACGCGAGCCCATTGCGCCTGCTGCCTGTTGACTCCTACAGGCCCTTGGCACAATGGCCGCAACAAAACTCCAAACGTCCATTTGTTTTCAGGAGATGTGATAACAACCTTGCCAGTGCCTACTCCGCCGCGCGCAGGTCGTAGCACAGCAGCCGCTGCGGTTTGTCATGAACTCCATCCCGCTGGTTTTGGCACACGTAGAGCAGGCCGCGGCTCAGGACCGGCGGTGTCCACGTGTCGCGCGCGGCGAACAGCCTCGTGCGCGCCAGCTCGCGGTAGCCGTTTGGATTCAAATCCAGCCATAGCAAATGCCCGAACTCGCCGAGTGCCAGGCAGCGCCCGTCCACCAGCAGGAGCGAACAGCGCGCCGTGCCAACCTCTATCTCGCGCGGACCATCTTTGGTCGCGATGGTTTCCTGCCACTCCGGTTTGGCACGCCACAGTTCCCTGCCGTTTCTCCAATCGATGCAACAGAAAAACGCATCGCCCGGGCCGTGCCCGTCAACGCCATACAAATTGCCGTCCTTGACCACCGCCGTCATGAAGTGCGTGCCGAACTTCGCGTTCGTCCACACCGCCTTACCGTCCTCGACCAACGCGCTGCCCGCGCCGTAGCACTCCGACACCAGCACCGCATTGCCGATCACGACAGGCGCGGAGGCGTTGACCGACTCGCAACGCTTGCCACGCCACGGAAACGCATAGTCGATCTTCCCGCTGGCCGGGTCGAGGCACAGCAACCCGCCCGTCGCCGGGTCGCTCTCGCCTCCGGCAAACACGAACACGCGCCGCTGCCCGTTCATCGTCGCCGGCACTGGCGGAGCGTAACTCGGCCCCCACTGGCCGTCCGCGCTCCAGATTTGTTTGCCGGTGGACAGGTCGAACGCTACCACGCATGCACCGGGCGCTCCGACGTTGACGATTACCTTGTCGCCCTCAACCAACGGTGTGGCACCCACGCCGAAGAAATTTTGTTTCAGGTTGAACTCCTTGAGGATGTCGTGCTGCCAGCGCACCGCACCGGTGGCCAGATCGAGGCAATGCAATTGGCCGTCCGCCCCGAACGTGACCACCGCGTCCCTGGCTATGACCGGGCTGCACCGCGGGCCGTGGTTGTAGCCGTAACGGTCGTGGTAGGCGGTCGGGCTGGTGAAGCGCCAGAATCGTCGCCCGTCGTCCGCAGCGAGGCAATCGACGACCGCCTGGTCGCCGACCCGGTGAAATAACACCAGCCGGTCGCCCGCCACGGCCGGGGCCGCGTAACTGTCGCCTTTGTTCATTTCCCACACCAGCCGCGGGCCGTCCGCGGGAAATTCCTTCAACAGTTTCGTCTCCGGCGAGACCATATTGTTTGTTGGCCCGAGAAACGCCGCCCAATCGCTTGTCATCGCGCCCGCCGGGAGCGGTTTCGGCGGGGCATGGAATGTGACGTCCGGGTTCGGTGCCGGCTCGGATGCGCCGGTCGCCATGACGACAAGAAGGAACAAGCTGAGAATGCGGGGCAACATCCCTGCCACTACTCGCACACCCGCCCCGTCGAAGTCAAACCGACGCGCGCGCCTCGCGGCGGCTTGCCCCTCATCCCCATTGTTTGGTGGAGAGCCGGAAAAACAAACTGCACCCGGCGGGGGTCGAACCCACAACCTACGGCTTCGGAGGCCGTCACTCTATCCAATTGAGCTACGGGTGCTTTGAGGAATTCCGGAGTCTCCGCGATCCTGCGGAAAACATCAAACGGAAAACATGCGGTTGTCGGTCCCGCTTACTCTTCCCCCTGAGCGGGCGTCATGCGATCGTGATGTCTTTGCTGAGGTAAACGTCCTGGATGGCGTTGAGGAGTTCGACTCCTTCGGACATCGGCCGTTGGAAAGCCTTGCGTCCGGAGATCAAGCCGGTTCCGCCGGCGCGTTTGTTGACGACCGCAGTGAAGACAGCATCTTCGAAATCCTTTTTGCCCGAAGCCCCGCCGCTGTTGATGAGCCCGGCGCGGCCCATGTAGCAATTTGCGACCTGATACCGGCAGAGATCGATCGGGTGGTCGCTGGTGAGTTCGGTGTAGATCCGCTCGTCGAGTTTCCCGTAGCTCGAAGATCCGGTGTTGAGTGCCTTGTAGCCGCCGTTGTTTTCGGGGAGCTTCTGTTTGATGATATCCGCCTGGATCGTACAGCCGAGGTGGTTGGCCTGACCGGTGAGATCCGCAGAAACATGGTAGTCCTTGTCGCCTTTGATGTTGAAGGCGGAGTTGCGCAGGTAGCACCAGAGCACGGTGGCCATCCCGAGCTCGTGCGCGAGCGCGAATGCTTCCGCGATCTCGATGATCTCGCGACCGGCGTCGTCCGATCCGAAATAAATCGTGGCCCCCACCGCGGCTGCTCCCATGTCATAGGCCTCCCGGACTTTACCGAATAAAATCTCCTTGAACGCGTTTGGATACGTGAGGAGTTCGTTGTGGTTGATTTTGACAAGGAACGGAATCTTGTGGGCATATTTTCTCGACACAGCACCGAGGACGCCAAACGTCGAGGCGACAGCGTTGCATCCTCCCTCGACCGCAAGCTTGACGATGTTCTCGGGATCAAAATACACGGGGTTCTTCGCAAAGCTCGCCCCGGCCGAATGCTCGATCCCCTGGTCCACCGGCAGGATCGAGACATATCCGGTGCCCGCAAGACGGCCGGTGTTGTAAATCCAGTTCAGGTTGTTGAGCACGCGCTGGTTCCTGTTGGTCGCGGCAAAGATCCGGTCAACAAAGTCCGGTCCGGGCAGATGAAGCAGGTCTTTGGAAATCGTCTTGGACGTGTGGCCCAGAAGATAGTTGGCTTTGTCGCCAAGCAGGGAGGTGATGTTCGTTTTCATCGGTGATGTGGAAGGATGTTGGAATCCGGATTTTGGACAGAACTTGCAGGATTGACAAGATTTCCGCGAGAGGCAACGCGTATGGTGGACGGAAAGGTTTTTCTTGCGTCTCCAGCGGAGGTGGGGTTGATTTAATTCAGCAACCTGTTGCGTGGCTAATGAGTAATCTGGGGCATATAAGGAAAAACAAGACGGTGAAACGAGTGCTAGGACGCCTGACAATTTGGAGTGTCCTGATGCTCTCGCTTCCGCTATTGAGTCGCGGAGAAGAAGGTCTGCTTGTGATTGGAGGAGATCTGCCGCCACCGCTTCCCGTGGCAGGAAAGAAGATCGCCATGATTTTCGATGACGGCCCGCTGCCCGGCAGCACGGCGACTATTCTGGACTCCCTGAAGAAGAACGGGATGAAGGCGACATTTTCCGTCGTGGGGAAGAACGTGAAGGCGAACCCGGATCTGGCGCGACGGATTGTGGCGGAGGGGCACGAACTGGCCAACCAGACATGGTCGCATCCCGATATTTCCACTCTGAGCCAAGAGCAAATGCTTGCGGAGTTGCACCAGGCGGAGGAAATGATTTTTCGCACGACCGGCGTGCGCACGCGGTATTTCCGTCCGCCGGATGGAAAGCTTTCGGCGGAGACAATCGAGCTGATCAAGGCGGAGGGCTACGAAGTGCTGATGCCCACATTCGACTCCGGCGACTGGAGGTCTCCGCCGCCAGGGGTTGTCAGCAAGGCGATTCTCGACGGGGTGACGCCGGGGGCGATCATCCTGGCCCATGAAAGTTTCCCGAAATCCGTGGCCGAGATGCCGGGCATCTTGGAGGAGTTGGCGAACCGGGGATTTCACTTGCTTACTGTTACGGAGCTAAAAGCGCAGGCGTCCGTGTCGAAGTGAGCATGTGTTTGTCCGGATTGCGGCAAGCTAAAAATCTCCGCCGCGCAAACCTTGGAATGCGCGGCCGGTATTTTGGATGATATGGCTGGCGCGGAGGGACTCTTGGGATTCCCCGCCTGAAGCGATGGCGATTTCCGCCGCCCGGCCGCAAATCCAAGCGCCAATCATCGCGGCTTCATACGGATCGAGCCCCTGGGCGAGGAGAGAGGTCGTGATCCCGGTGAGCACGTCGCCCATCCCGCCGCTCGCCATGCCTGGATTTCCTGTCGTGTTGTAGGCCGCCGGTCGGTTCGCCTGTCCGATGATCGTGCGCGCACCTTTGAGGAGCAGGGTCACCGGATTGCGATCGACAAATTCCTTCATCCACTGAAGACGGCTCCGCCCGTTACAAGGGGAGAGCCTTTCCATCTCGCCGGGGTGCGGGGTGAGGAGCCTCGGTCCGGCGCAACCGCTCAGAATCCCGGGTGACTCCGACACGGCGTTCAGGGCGTCGGCATCGACGACGCACGGAGAGGACGCATGCTGGATAATCGAGAGGATCTCTCTGGCATGGACGGTCGAGAGTCCGGGTCCGATGGCGATCGCATCCCATCGACTCCGGAGCACCTCCAAGTAAGATTCCACTTGCCGGACCATCACCTCGGGAATGACCGCCGAGGCAAGGAGCGGATACACTTCCTTTTTGACGAAGAGAGTGATGAGGCCTGCCCCGCCGGCAACAGACGCCGCGGAACAAAGGCGCGCGGCTCCGGCAAATCCCTCCGAGCCCGCGACGACAGCCACCCGGCCCGCCATTCCTTTGTGGGTGTCAAAAACGCGTGGGGGAAGGTGGGCGCGCAGAATCGACGGCACAATCACCCGCGCGTCATCCGCCGTGGAATCCGGAACGGCGAGCCCATCGAGAGGCGCGACGGCCAGACGGCCCACAAAATTCACCGCCTGATCGGCGAGAAGACCGGTCTTGGCAAATCCCATCGCCATAGTCGCATCGGCCTGCACGCAGGGCTTGCCGGGCTCGCCGGTATCCGCATCGAGGCCGCTCGGCAGATCCGCCGCCAACACCCAAGCCCCGGAATCTTTGCGCAGGCGGTTGATCTCAGCGATCGCGGAAGCTGTGCGCTCGCGCGGATTTCCTTTCGCCCCGATTCCCAGCAGGCCGTCTAGCACAACCAGCGGAACTGCCGCTCCCTCCGGGCCGGCTCGATCCAGCTTGTCGAGTTGCGCTTGGGTGAGGGGAGCCAGCGGGGACTCGGGAAGAATTAGTTCCACGCCCCAGCCTGCGGAGGCCAGGTGGCGGGCCGCGACAAGCACGTCGCCGCCGTTGTGGCCCTTGCCTGCGAAGGCCATGCACAAGCCGGGATGCGGATGGTTTTGGAGGACAAAATCCGCCATCTGCTTTCCTGCGGATTCCATGAGCGCCGAGGGTTCGATCCCGGCTGCAAACGCCGCTTGTTCGGCATCAATCATCCGCGCGCGGGTCAGAATGCTCACCCGCACAACATGAGGCAGCGAAGGCGGCAGGAAAAGAATTTTGATCGCATCCCGCGGACACGCGGGTAGATTGGGGCCATGAAAAGTGCTCCCGCTCTGCTGGCTGTTTGCCTGTTTCTGGTCTCGTGCGCCTCGGGTCCGGCACCGACGCCGCTCGTGCTCCAGCGCCTGGCTGCGTCGGGTGTGGATTCGCGCACCTATGCCAAGATCCATGCGGGGCGTGTCTTGAGCTACTCGGATATCCTCGGTCTTGTTCAGGATAAAATCCCGGATGAGGCGATCGTGTCGTACCTCAAGAGCACCCATGCGCCCTACCGGCTTGCGAACTCCCAACTCGGCAAACTCGGCGATGCCGGTGCAGGGTCCGGGCTCGTCAATTATCTCGGCAAGTCCGTCGGCTACTACGAGGCCACCAAGCGCGGCCAAACCGGCGGAAATAAATGGGACAAACACCCGTATTTTAACGACCCCTACTACTGGGGGCCTGCGCCCTTCCCCTATGCGTTCCCCGGCGAGTGGGATGATCCGGCAATCATGGGGATGTGGTTCTGATTCCCTTGCGCGGGCCTTGCTCCCGTGCATTTGTTGCTCATGGAGGCAATTCAATACCGCGTCGGGAATGAGAAGCTGATCCGCGTGCTCGATGCGGCGAGCGCGCGCCTCCGCGGGCTGTTGGAAAAGCAGGGACGCGCAAACGGTGCCCTCCGCGTCGCAGTTATCGGAGGAGGGTGTTCCGGCCTCCAATACAAAATGGATCTCGTGGACGGCCCCGCAAACCGCGATATCGTCGTGGACTCGAACAATGTCCGCGTTGTCGTGGATCCGAAGAGCGCGCTCTTCGTGAGCGGTTCGGAGCTGGATTTCAGCGACGACCTGCAGAAGGGCGGATTCAAAGTCACCAACCCGAATGCCGTCGCCCATTGTTCCTGCGGCGAGAGCTTTTCCGCGTGACCGATGCTTTTGCGGAGTTCGGTGTGGAAAAGCGCCTGTGGCTGGATCCGGTCGCGCTGCAGTCGCGCTACCACGAACTCGCGTCTGTCCGGCATCCGGACAAGTGCGGCGGCGATCCTCTTCCGCTGGCCCGCCTGAATGAGGCGCGCCGGATTCTCTCATCCCCGCCTTTGAGGATCGGGCATCTTCTCGCCCTGTCAGGTCTTCCGGAAATATCAGAACGAAAATTTGCACCGGATTTCGAGTTGTTCTCGCTTGTCGGATCGCTCGCAAGAAATGCGGAGCAGCTCTCCGAAACGCGCGATTCCTCCCCGCTGGCAGCTGCGGTCGTGCGGGTGGAGGCCGCTTCGCTCCAGAAGAAAATTTCCTCAGCCCTCGACCAGATCAACCTCCAGTTGGATGCGCTGGAGAAAAAAATATGCGCCATGGATCAGGCTTGGCCGGATGTGGCGCCGCTGGATCTCGCGTTGCTCGCGGACGAATTTTCTTTCCTGATGAAATGGCGGAAATCCCTGCGCGCCGCTCGTACCCGTTTACTGGGGGGGTAGTTGCACGGCCTTGCGGAATGTCTCCACGTCCGGTGTCGTCCTGAGCGCCGAGAGCAATTTTTGCCGTGCCTCCAGAGCGGAGATTCCTGTGTCCACAAGACGGTTCATCAACTCACCGAAAAGCTGGCGGCGCTTGTTACCGTTTTCAGACAAATCTCTCCGATCATGGCAGAACGCCATAATCGTCGTTCCGCACGCGCAGTTCCGAAAAAGCCCCACCTGTTGGCCCGGGTCCCCGATGTCGTAGCCCATCAAGCCGCTGCTGTGCGGCAGAGCCTGGGTGTCCATCAGATACTCTTCAAACGAACCATAAACCCTGCCGCATTTCGGACAGGTCTTGGGAAACTCCGTATCCCAGATTGCCTTCAAACCCTGGTAAAGAGAGATGGGGGAAATTGGTATTTGCGATTTAGCTTCCACAACAACCATAAAATGAAAATACGCACAATGCTTCCACAGCGCAAGGAATATTTTGCAACCTGATGCGTTTTTATGCGCAACCATCGCAACCCGCCGCGTTCAACACCTGCTCAAAAGGGGCGACCGAAAGGGTTTCCAGATCGAAGAGGAGAAAGCTGAGATGGTCGGGGCTGCTGCCGGTGTTGACGCACGGAATCCCGTGGATGCGCAGAACCGGGGTCCGGCACTGGGTGTGGCCGGAGACCGCAAGAACAACGGAGGAGGCCATGGCGGAAAGTAAACTGCCGATGGCGCTGTTCCCGGAGTAAGCGTCAAAGAACCGCTGCAGGGCTCCGCGCGGTGCCTCCCTGGCATTCAGAGAGGCGAACGGGATAGTGTGGGTGGCAAAGAGCACAGGTTTTCCTTCATCGCAGGCCGCGGAAAGCCTGCGGGAGATCGCCTTGGTCTGTCGTCCCGCCTCCTCCGCCAGAGCGATCCCGGGGATCCTGTCCATGTCCGGATAAACCAGACCGCCGAAACATCCATTCTGATAATCCGCGGAGGTCGGGCGCTTCTCATCCGCATGAACATCGGGATCCTTGAAGCCAAAATCGTAGTGACCGTATCCTCCGCTGAGAACGATTCCTGGGAGGCTGACATTTTCAAAATCCAGACAGTGAATCCGGTGGGCCAGGCAGGCCGGCCGCCAGAATTTCTCGCGCAACTCCTCCGGGCTCCGGCATTCTGTGGCACTTCCTTGCAGCCAGTGATCGTGGTTCCCCAGGCAGATGACCACCTCGGCCTCCGGGCCGGCGGCTTCGCGCAAACCGGACATCCACTCTTCAGCGCGTTCCGCCACCCCGAAATCCCCGGCCACCAGTAGAACGCTGGCCTCCGACTGTAGGAACCGCGATCTCACTTCGTCGAGAATTCCTCTGCCCCCGTCCTCGGCGGTGTCCAGATGGAGGTCGGAGGTGATGAGAACCTTTCCCGGCATCCCTTCCAACTGCGCTGGCGGGCGGATTTTCACTAGGGTGTGCCGGCCTGCGAGAGCTCCGATGGCAAGGATCAGGGCAGCTCCGATGACGGAGCCGCCGAAATCGAGGCCGACATCGGTGAGCTGTGCGGTCCGCTGCGGGGAGAAAAGCTGGATTCCCTCGCTCAGAAAGCCCAGAGCGGCGGACGATCCAAGAACCCATGCCAGCACAACCCGGGTTCGGACGGCGAGCGGAGGAGCCAGTCTCAGCGCTCTCCAGAGCAGGCCGGCGTAAACCACAAACTGCAAGACATGGGCGGTCTTGCGGATCATGAAATTGATTTCGGGAATGGACGCGAGGGCGAAGTCCGGCCAAATCCATTTCAGAAACGGCCTCAACGCATGGGCCGAGTTGTCTCCAGAGCCGACGTTGGTCGAGGCATACAGCACGAATCCGGCCCACAAGCCCACTGGCAGCCAGCGTCTCAGAAACAGAGAAAAACCTTTCATTCTCCCTCTTGATGAGTCTAAGATACCCGGCTGTCAATGCTATGGATCCGAAGCCTGCGCCGCAGCGTGATCAACGCTTCATAATGCCTTCCAAGAGAAATCAATCCCACGCTTCTATGCTTTGCCTGATGCGCGTTTGCGGATGGGTGGCTGCGGTTGCCTTCATCACTTTGCTTCCGGGCTGTCAGAGCGGAGGGGGCAGCTACGTCCCCTCGGAGGCTGCCACACCGAGCAACACCGTGTATCGGCTGCGTGTCGGGGATGTCGTACTCTTGGAGGTTTTTCAAGAGCCCTACATGACCACCCACCAGAGAATCATCGGGGACGGAACGATTTCGGTCGGGCTCATCGGCCGTGTGGTGGTCGCTGGGCAAACGATCAACGAAGCCGCGAAAAAAATCGCTTCGCAGCTCGACCAGAAGCAGCTTGTCAACCCACAGGTCAATATCTCGGTCGAGTCCTATGCTCCGCGGCGTTTCACCGTCTGGGGGCAGGTCCGCAACCCCGGAGCTCTCGTCATTCCCGGCGAGGAGGAGCTCACTCTCCCGCAGGCTATTGCCATGGCTGGCGGCAACACCGACACCGGAGATATCAGAAATGTCGTGATCACCCGCCGCAACGGCGAAGGCACACAAAAAATCAAGCTCAATGCGATGAATCCCTCGGCGTCGGACTTCCTGATCCAGGAAGGCGATACGATTTTCGTCAAGGAGACTTTGTTTTAAATGTCCACCCAGGATCCGGACTCCGGCGACCTTTTCTCCAGCGGAGGCGGCGCGGCGGCATTCGACTTTGCAGGCTTTCTGCGCACTTCGCTGCGGCTTTGGTGGATCCCCGCCGCGTTTCTTTTCCTCGGCCTCGGGGCCGGGCTCTTCCTGGTCAAGAATGCCCCTCCCGAATTCCTCGCGACCTCCGAGATCAAAGTTGAGCGCCGCGCCTCGACCTCCGCGATCTCGCTCAGCGGCAACCCGCTCACTGTGGAGGGAGCCACCGCTCCCGAGGATCTCAAGACGATCGAGAAGAGTTTCGTCAATCCGATGCTCCTCAAACGGGTCGTGCAGGAGATTAAGTCCGCCGGACTCGACGGCCTCACTCTGGGAGGCTGGTCGATCGGCAAACTCAAGGACGACGCCATCGCGGGTTACCTGATGAAGGATTGCAAAGTCCTTCTCGTCCCGGACACGCGGCTGATCCAGGTTTCCTTCACGAATCCGGATCCGGTCATGGCCCAGCGCATCTGCAACACGATTGTGGAACAGGGAATCGAATATGACCGTGACCAGAGGATCTCGGCCGTGGGCGTCAATATCCGCTACCTCAAGGACGAGGTGAAAAAGATGGAGGAAAACCTGCGAACGTCCGAGGAGAAGCTCAACACCTACACGCGCACGTTGAGAAATGTCTCGATCGACAGCACCATGAATATCGTCGCCGATCAGCTCAAGGAGCTCGACTCGCGCAGTACTCAGGCCAAAACCGAGAGGCTTAAGATCGAAAGTGACCTGGCCCAGATTCAAGGCTGTCAGAACGATCCCGAAAAGTTGCTCAAAATCGAAAGCATCCAGAGAATGCCCTCGATTGTCTCCCTGAACGCCCAGATCGCGGACAGCAACAACAAGCTGGCCAAGCTGTCGCTTCGCTACCGCGAGGATAACCCCTACATGAGGCAGGCCCAGTCGGAGCTGAAAGAATTGCAGTCCGCCCTTCTCGCAGCGATCCTTTCGGCCCCCAAGCAGGTCGAGGCGGCGCTCACGGGGGCCAAAAAGAAAGAGGAAAGCCTGCTCCGGGAGCAGGCTTCGCAGGAAGAGAAGGTGATCCAGGTCCGCGATCTTTCCGTTCCATCCCGCGTTTTGCAGAGGCAGATCGACGCCGACCGCCTGGCCTACGAGGCCGCTCTCAAGCGCTTGAGCGAGGAACTCTCCCAAGCGCGCAGCCAGCCGGTTCTCCTCCAGATTGTTAACCCGGCAGGCCCCGGAGTTCCGGCCGGATCGAAGGCTCTCAAATTCTTTGCGACCGCCCTGGTGATTTCGCTCGGCCTAGGGTTCGGCTTGATCTTTCTCATCATGCATCTGGATTCCAGCATCAAATCTCCCGAGGAAGCCGAGCAGTTCCTCGGCCTGTCGGTGCTCAGTGCCATTCCGGAGCACGTTCCTCCAAAAGACGCCCCCACACACGGTCCGGCAGGCTCCTCGTGGGAGAATTGTCCCGCTATGTCAGACAAATTCTCCAGCACAGCGGAGGGGATTCGCTCGCTCCGCGCGGCCCTGCGGGTGATCGAAGAGGAGGAGGCGGGGAATTTCATCCTGATCGCGAGCGCCACGGAGGACGAAGGAAAGTCGTTCTGCGCGGTCAACCTCGCCGTGGCCATGGGCCAGGCCGGGCAGCGGACCCTGCTGGTGGATGCCGATCTCCGGCAGCCGTCGCTGGAAAGGATCGTCTTCGGAAACAGCGGGCGGGAGGGTCTCTCGAATTACCTGCAAAGGGAGTGCGGGCTCCCCAGCATCATCCGCTCGACGACGTTGTCCAACCTGGACATCGTCTCGGCTGGGACGCCTTGTCCGTTTCCCGCTGAGACGATCACACGACAGGGAATGCTGGATTTTCTGACCGAAGCCAAACCGCTCTACGACAAGATCGTCGTGGATTCAGCGCCCGTGGCGATCGTGAGCGACACGCTCTCATTCGCCCGGCTCTTCCCGTTTGTTTGCCTTGTGATCCGTTCGGGAAAAACGCCGAAGGCCGCTTCTTTGCGCGCATTGGAGCTCCTCAAGCGTTCCGCCGCGCGGATCTCCGGCGTGGTCCTCAATTTTGCGCCGAGGCCATTCCACAGCCCTCTGGCGGGCTTGGAGCCCGATCAGCCGGATGCCGCGGCCGTGGCATCGGGGATTTCCTGTCCGGCCTGCGGCAAATCCTACGCCAGCCTTTCGGACTGTTTGTCCGAGACCTCCGATGAGGGTGGGACCTCGGTGGGGTCGGTGAGAAACTTGAAACGCAAATGCACCTGCGGGTGCGTCTTTGTACCCACTCTATCCAGCCAGCGGGACACCTCGGACGAGGGGGCCGCGCGCCGGAAGCTTTTCGGCGAGCTGGTCAGCCTTCTCAAAGCCTCCGGAATGACGCACGAGCATGCGCGCCAGCAGCTTCTTCTGACACTCAAAGTCTGGCGCAACGAGCTTTCCTCCGACACCCGGCACGATGCCTCAGCTGCCGGCCAGGAACGAAACCGCATGTTTCAGGAATTGCTCAAGCGGCTTGTTCAGGCCGGCCTCACCGAGGATCAGGCCAGCAGCAAAATGCTTCATGCCGCCGAAACTTGGCGCAAAGCACCCTGATTCCTGCCATGCGTGCGCACGCACAGCGATCCCTTGAACTTCCCGGATGGGGCATCCGTGGGGCCAGCATGCTGGCCGCGTTCGCCTTCCTCATCTGGCTTTCGTTTTCCGAATCCTCCCAGGCACAATCCCCGCCAACTCCTCCGGCGGGGCCCGGAACGGACAGCCCGTCAACGACTCCGGCGGATGCCTCCCAGGGAAGCAGCGTCAACCCGCAAAGCGCGCCGAAAAATGCCCCGAATGTCCTCGATGGACTGGAGTCGCTCAAACTGGCGAAGGAGCCGGATTTCGGCCCGCCGATCATTGACGCAAATGATCTTTCCCAAGGACGCTCCACCGTCGGCGCGGCCGGAAGTGGCGGAGATTCTGCTTTCATGAAGCCTTTGGAAGCAAACCTCACCACTCCTGATCTCACCGCGCCGCCTCTCCAGACCGGGCTCGAGGCGAATCTGCCAGCCGCCCCGAACCAGAGGCTGCCCATGCTGGAAATGCCGGACACCTTCGGCCCCACGATGACCGGGCTGCCTGCTGATATTCTCGGGCAATCGCTGCAACGGCGTCCGCTCGGGACAATTGGGGCACCATCGTTTCTCAACGCGAAGCGTTCCTTTCCCATCGGGAACAGCCGTGTCCGCTACGGGGTCGAGATCGATGGCTCCGCCGCCTACAACAACAACGTGTTCGGCACGCCCAGCAACACCAAGGGCGACATCATCATGACGCTGCAGCCCACGTTTTATCTGGAAACAGGAAAAAAGGGGACCATGCAGTTTCTCTGGACGCCCACCATCGTCCGGTATGCCAAATACAGCCAGTTCAACTCGGTCAACCAGACGTTCGCGTTTAGTTCGCGATACCGCTGGACCAAGCTCCGAGTCGGTCTCGACGCCAGCTACCTGGCCCAGAGCGGGCTCTTCCTCAACAGCCAGGGGCAGTCGCAGCAAAAGGCGGTCTTCGCCCGTCTCTTCGCGGGCTACGCGCTCACGAAAAAGACCGAGGCGCTTTTCAACTTTGACGCATCCGTCACCGACTCGAGTCCCGGGGGAAAGCAATATCAGGCCACATTCACGACCTCGATCGACTACAAATATTCCCGCAAAACGTCATTTGGCGGGGCCGTTGCTTTGGGCTATTCCTCTTCCAGCGCGGGGACGACCACATCGGAATCCTTCCTTCTGCGCCTGCTCTACAACCCGACCTCGAAACTCGTTTTCCGTGGCGAGGGCGGCCTCCAGTTCCGCCAGTCCATGATGTCCAACGGCGGCACCTCGTCCTCCGCCGTCACTTCGGTCGTGAACCTTTCCCTCCAATACCGGCCGACCAATAAGACCTATGTCTCGCTCCATTTTTTCCGCAATGTGGATATGGACGCGTTCAATGCGGGCAACCTCCAGATCACGACAAGCCTGGAATCCATCGTGTCCTGGAGGATCTTCCCCTCCGCCTCGATGGACCTCGCGCTGGGTGCGGGCCGGGTGGAGAGTGTCGCGTTGAACGGCCAGAATACCGGGACCTACAATTTCGTGCAGGCCAACCTCGGGCTCTCGTATATGATCAGCAGCGACGTGAACCTGAAGCTCTTCAATAATCTCCAGCAAAAAGTCAACGACACGCAGGGCAACAACTACCTCAGCAACACCAGCGGCATGTCGCTCGGCATGAGATTCTGATCCCCGCATGCCACATATCCTGCCCCGGGCTCCCTCCTCCCTCCGCGGAAACTTCACGGTTGTCCTCGCGGGGGCGCTTATCCTGACAGGCGTTTTGCTCCGGGTCGATTGGATGAACCGGACTGGGCTTTGGTGCGACGAGGCGGAATCAAGCATCAACGCGCTCACCGTCCTGGACCGGGGGTTTCCGCTCAATGAATACCTCGGCATACCCATCTATGAAAACACGCTCACGGAGCCGTGGGACGGGCACCCGGAATACGAGTTTCGCGACAGCAGCTACTCCCCGCAGGGGCTGGCTGTCTATCACGGCTGGCTTCCGATCTACGCGATCGCGGCCTCGCAGGCGCTTTGCGGTCTGCGCGCGGACCATCCGGTGGATCCCTTAGCGGTCCAACATGGCGTGGACGAGATCGCTCTGAGGACGGTCGCTCCGCGGCTTCCGGCCATCGTTTTTTCCGCGCTCTGCATGCTGGTCATCTTTTTCCTCGCGAACGAACTCGGCGGCGCCACCGCCGGTTTTTCCGCGCTGACGCTCATGGCATTCAACGCGAAGACCGTCGATTTCGGATACCAGGCCCGCTATTATTCGCTGACGCTGCTGATGACCGCTGTCGCGGCGCTCTGCCTGGCGCGCATGGTCCGGCGGGGACGATGGCGCGACTACCTCCTGCTCGGCTTCGCGGAAGCCCTGCTCTTCCACACGCATCAATTGTCCGCCATCATTTTTGCGGGTGCGGCCCTCGTGACGATTCCCGCCGTGATCCGCCACAGGGATTGGTTTCTGAAATCCCTCGGGGCAGGTGCGCTTTGCACGGGGCTCGTCCTCCCGTGGATTTGGTTCTCGGGTTTCTTGTTCACGGCATCGGGCGTTCCCAAAGCCAGCAGGCTGTTCGACTCGTTCTCCGACTGGCTGGCTTACGCGCTCGGACGTCCGGACCAGTTCGTCCTCCTGGCCGGGTTGCTGCTGATCCTGGTCCTCGGAAAAGTGAGGCCCGGATGGTTTCCTGCCCGCTTCCACGAGGCCGTCCGGGAACACGGGAAAATCTACATGGCGCTGTTCGCGTGGCTCGCCATCGGCTACGCCGCGTTCCACGTGCTTGTCCCGGCTGCCAGTTTCTTTTACGAGCGCCTCTCCCTCATCCTGTGGACACCGTATGTCCTGCTGCTGGCCATGCTCGCCTCCGACCTCCTGCGCGGAATTTCTCCGCGACAGGCTACGGTGTTCGGCATCGTTGCCATGACCGGCTTTCTCGCCGTCCGGGGACGGCTCGCTTTCCTCGAAAAACCCTCTCTGGTCGGGAGTCGCCAGGAAACCGCCGCAGTGATCGACGCCTTGCAAAAAATCCGCTTTGAAAACGGCACCCGGGTTTACGCATCCCCCAACAACCATCTCATCTACACCTACTTCACCGGGCTCACGGTCCAGAGCGTGGCCCCCGTGCGGAAATCCTTTTTTTCCTCCTATGAAAACCCCCTGGTTTTCATCGAGTCCCAAATGGAGGTGATGTTCCCCGACGAGTCGGATGTCCGCCTCGCAGCAAAGCTGGAAAACATCAGTCTGACCCCGGACCAGTCGAAGGAACTCTGCGCGCTCGTCTGGACAGCAATCGCTGCGGAAGAACTCGCGAAGCAGGGGATCGCAGTGCCTCCACTGCCTCCGCTCCCGGGATATCTCGATCCCGTCCTCGGGAAAGCGCGGCTGCAAATGCAGGATGCCCGCGAAAAATCTGCCAAGGCGCTGAAGTGCTGGCCGATCTTCCGCCGGCTTTCCTCCGAGCGCATCAAGGACCTCTGGCTGGGATTTTTCTACCGCTTCGTCCACCCCGAGGAGAGGACCGGAGGGAATCTCAACATCTTCCCCCGGCTGCGGAATGCGAAGTTGGAGTTTCTGCCTTCCGCGAACACCGTGATCTACGAGGTCGCCCCGTAAAAAGGGGAGGGCGAACCTCCGTGTGAGCCGTGATATTTGGGTTCTCCCGCAGATCCAGGCCCGCCATCGAGGATTGAATCCACACATGGAATCTGGTTTGCTCCTCGAATCTCCATGGAACTGAGCATCATCATGCCCTGCCTCAATGAAGCGAACACGCTTTCGGCATGTATAAAAAAGGCGCGAAAGTTTCTCGAGGAGAGCGGGGTCGAGGGCGAGGTCATCGTGGCTGACAACGGGAGCACGGACGCCTCGCTCCAGATCGCCCGGGAACTGGGCGCGCGTGTTGTGGATGTTCCTGTCAGGGGATATGGCGCGGCGCTTTCGGCGGGGATTTACCAAGCCAATGGGGCATTCGTCATCATGGGCGACAGCGACGACAGCTACGACTTCTTCAGACTTCAGCCTTTTGTGGACAAGCTCCGCGAGGGGTATGACCTCGTCATGGGCAACCGCTTTCTGGGAGGAATATCGAGGGGAGCGATGCCGTTTATGCACCGCTATGTGGGCAATCCCATGCTCAGCGCACTGGGGCGCAGGATTTATGGCCACGCCGTCTGCCACGATTTCTACTGCGGCCTCCGCGGATTCCGAAAGGACTCGATTGTCAGGCTCAACATCCAGAGCACAGGGATGGAGTTTGCCCTTGAGATGATCATCAAGGCCGAGCTTCACGAACTGAAGATCACCGAGGTGCCTACCACGCTCTCGCGGGATGGCCGCGGTCGCGAACCTCACCTGAGCACCTACCGCGACGGTTGGAGAAGCCTCCGGCTCTACCTGCTGATGAGCCCCCGGTGGACGTTCGGCATCCCGGGAATCGTTCTCGCTACACTAGGCCTCGCCTCGCTTGGCGCCGCTGCCTTGAACGTCGTCCCGGTCGAATGGCTCGGCATCGCCCACATATTTTCCACCGTGACCACAGTGCTCGGATACCAAGCGATCCTGCTCGCCGTCTTCGCCAAATTTATCGCCATCGAGAGCAGCTTGCATCCGCCGGCCACAAAATTCTACATGCTGCAACACCGTGGCACGATGGAGCGCTTTGTCATCGCCGGATTCCTGATCGCCCTCGTCTGCACAACGGTGGGAATGGCGGTGCGTGGCTGGTTCCCCTCACCGGAAGCCAACGTGGTTTCCTCCCAGTTCGAGGCATTCCTCGAAATCGGCCTGATCGTTGCCGGGCAGACCGTGCTGGCGGGGTTTTATTTTGGGCTGCTGCATCTTCTGCACGAACGCAGGATGTTCCCCCGGAAACGCCGCGGCGATTAGGCGCACCGGCTACTTCAGCAGTTTCTCGAGCTGGGAGTCAGCCTTGGCTCCGAGTTCGAGTGCCTTGGCGTAGTGTTTCTTCGCGCTTTGCTTTGACAGGGCATCTCCGGTCGCCTGCAGGACCGCGAGGTTAAAGTGCGCCTCGGCGTAGGTCGGGGAGAGCTTCAGGGCTTTTTCAATCTCCTGGACTGCGCGCTCCCGGTTCCCTTTCTGCTCGAAAGCGACGCCCAGATAATTGAAGGCCGATGGGTCGCTGGGATCCAGGTTGATCGCTTTCAGGAGGGATTTCATCGCGGCGTCCACCTGGCCGGTCCGCAGCAGGATGATTCCCAGGGTCGTATGCGAAAAGGCGTCGTCCGGGCTGATGGTGATCGCATTGCGGATGGATTGTTCCGCGAGGCTCAACTTTCCGAGTTCGAGCTGCACGGCCGCAAGGTTCGACCAGGCCAGGCCGTTGGTCGGGGCCGCCTCGGCGACCTGCTGGTAGAGCTTCTCGGCCGCCTCGAAATTTTTCGCTTGGAATTCTTTTTCGGCCTTTGCCTGGACAGTTTGCAGCGATTCTCCCACCGGCAGAGCCGACGAGCTCAGCACGGCGGATGGTTCCGCGTTATTGAGGAACACCGGGGCCACTTCGTTCAGAGAGAGAGGCGGAGGAAGAGTCATTTGAAAAGCCTGCCCGCCCGCGTCGCCCAGCAGCTTCTCGAGCTCCAGAATTTTCATGTCCCGCGAGGCGAGCTCGGTGAACAGCTTGGAGATCTTGTCGTTGGCGAGGTCGAGATCGGATTGGAGCTGCGTGATGAGGGCCAGTTTCACCGGCTGGTCTTTTTCCAGCTCCATTGCCTTTGCCTCCGCGGTATCAAGCCGCTCCGCCAGGCTGCGGTTGCGGTCGAGCGTCAGTTCGGTATCCTTGGCGGTCTGGAGGCGCAGGAGCGTGTCGTTGAGCTGGCCGGCAAGCTTGGTGTTCTGCTCTTTGAGCCTGTCGAGCAATTCCGCGTTCGTCCGCACAGCTTCTGCCGTGGATTTTGGGGGAGACAGGCGGATCGCGAGCACCACGAGCGCGCACACGATCGCAATCGATGCAAAGACCAGAGTTTTTCCCGCAACGGGCCGGCTGCTTTTTGCCTCATCGAGAGCCCTCGCCGCATCGGAAAGCTGGCGCGACAGTTTTTGGTTCTGCTTCCGGGCATCGTCGAGTTCGGAGCGATAACGGTCGAGGCTCTCCTTCAATGCCTTTGCCGATTCGGCCTCGATCTCGGTGATCCTTGATCGCAGCGAATCTTCCGACCTGCGGAATTCTTCGAGTGTCCGCTCGTGTGAAGACAGCCGGACCTTGAGAGATGCGGCGAGGGCTGCTTCGTTCCTGGCCTCCTCGAGCTGGTTGGCGAGCTGTTTCTCGCTGCTGCGAAGCTTGTCCAGCGAGGCGCTCTGGGCGGAGATCTCGGCCTGAAGAGACTCGACTCGCGCGGCGTCCCGGCGGGCGGCTTCGAGCTCCGAGGCGAGTGAATTTTCCTTCTGGCGCAGCGCCTCCAGATCCATCCGGCGCGCCGCGATTTCCCGGCGAAGCTCCTCGGCATCGCGTCCCTGCGAGCGGGCGGCATCGAGCTCGGCGAGCAGGGACTTTTCCCGTTCCTGGAGCGCTTGGAGGGCAGTGCGCTGGAGGCACAGATCCTGATTCAAGTTCTCCACCCGTCCGCTCTCGTTCCTGGCGGCCTCGAGTTCCTGGAGAAGATCCGCTTCGCGCTTCCGGAGCCCGGCGAGGGCCAGCTTCTGCCCGGAAAGCTCCTGCTGCAACTGGTCCAGCAATCCCAAACGCGCCTGTGCCACGTTCAACTCTCTTTGAAGCGTCTGCTCGCGGGAGCGCAAAGCCTCCGCCTCGGCCCGGACCGATACCAGCTCGTCCCGCAGTTTCCGGGTTTCCGATCCATCAACCCGGGCCGACTCAAGCTCCGCAACGAGCGAGGCCTCGCGTTGGCGGAATGACTCCATCGCTGCAAACTGGGAGTCGATCTGCGCCTGAAGGTTTTCCGAGAGACGGGCCTGGTCGCGCGCGGACTCGATCTCGGAGAGTAGTTCATTTTCGCGCCCGCTCTGCACCGCAATGGATGCCTGTTGCTGTTCGAGCTGTTTTTGAAGGCTCTCCGCACGGGTGGCGCGGGCATTCGCCGCCTCCAACTCGGAAACCAGTATGCGCTCGCGATGGCGCAGGGCTTCGACGACCGTCCGTTGCGCGCCGAGTTCTGCCCGGAGCTTTTCCGATTGCCCGGCAAGCACCCTCGCGCTCTCGAGCTCGAATGCCAGATGGTGTTCGCGCTCGCGCAGCGCGTCCATCGACTCCCGGTATCCGGCCAGTTCTTCCAGAAGTTTTCCGGAATGTCCGGCCTGCCGCGAAGCCGCGAGCTCCTCAGAGAGGGATTCCTCTCGCACGCGCATCTCCTCGATCTCCGACCGCTGTCCCATCAATTCCCCTTGAAGCGACTCGACCAGCTTGAACTGGTATTCCGCGGACTCCAACCGGGTGGAAAGCGTCTTTTCGCGTTCCTTGGAAACGAGGAGTTCGGCATGCTGCTCCTCCAGTTCCTCCTGCAGTTTGCGAGCCCAGACGCGCGAGGAATGCCCCCACTTCAGCTCGGCGCGCTGTCTGGCCAGCCGGCTCTCGAGCGAGTGTGCCAGATCTTCAAACTTTTTTGCCGCCACAAGCTGGCCCTGAAGGGTCTGCTCCCGCTTCTCGGCTTCCTGGAGCCGGGCAAGATGCTCCTTGGCTTCCGTCTGATAGGACAGGGCAAGCGCTGTCTCGACGTGCGCCTCCTCCAAGCGGAGCGCCAACTCCTCCTTCTGCTTCAACAGGGCTTCCAGCTCGGCTTTTTGCCCGTCCAGTTGTCCGTTCAACGTCTTGACGCGCGCGGCTTCCTTTTTCGTCGCTTCCAATTCCGACAGCAAAGACTTTTCCCTTGTGTGAAAGTTCTCCAGAGTTTCTTCCTGCTGCTGCGCCAGCTCCACTTGAAACGCAAACGCCTGCCCCGCTTTGTTCCGCGTCTCCTCAATCTGCAGCCGCAGAAAATCCTCGCGTGATTTCGCCCGCTCCAACTCCGCCTGCAGCACCGCCAATCTTTGCTCGGCAGTCAGCCGCTTTTTGGCTCCTCCCTCCTCCTGTTCCTCAGGGGACGCGCCCGGACCCTCTTGCGAAAAGTAATCCGGATCTTGCTGCGAGTTCATAAAGGCCATTAAGGAATGCTACGCAGATTATGCGAAATTCATAACCGGCTGCAAGCCAATAATGCAACCGGATGAAAAAAAGGAGTGCTTGAGATTTCAACCGGTCTTGTTAACATCCGCCTTCGACCTATTTTGAAACAAAAGATTTCCCATGTTCCAGCATCGTGAGCTTGGTTTGATCCAATCATACCAAATCGGCGTCACGATGGTGATGAGCGTTTTGTATTGGGGGTATTTCTTGATCTTGGACAACCTGATTCCGGGATTTTCGCTGATGGGATTCTCGACGTACTTCGAGTATTTTCTGGCGATCACACTGGGGTTCCAGCTCTCGTTTCTGAGTTCGAAGCAGCACGACATTTTTTCGGTGACCTCGGGGATCATGGAAAGCCACCGGTTCATCTGGCCGCACATGGTTTTCGCGACGGCGATCACGTTCATGTTCGCATTTCTGAAGCGTGACGACGCCATCTCCCGAGTGTTCCTTTTCACATATATCCCGCTGACCTACGTGGTGCTGGTGGTGATTAACCGCTATTTCGCGCTGAATATCCTGCGGAAATTCCTGCACCACCAGAGCCAGAAGCTCCTGCTGATCGGGCAGCCGGGGGAGCTGCAAAAAATCGAATCCCTTTTGTCGAAGGCGAAATTGTTCGGGATGGAAACCGCTGGGATGCTCACGGAGGCGCCGGCGGAGGAACTGCCGTGGGGGATCAAGAAGCTGGGAGGGCCGGATGATCTCGAGGAGGTTTTGGACACCTACGAAATCGGAAACATCTTCATCATCGGTAGCCCGAGGGACCGCCGGTGGCTGGCCGGATGGATGCGGCAGGCGGAAGCGCGCGGGTGCAGGGTTTCGCTCGTCAACGACCTCGATGTGTTTCTCCAGAGGCGGCTTTCGTTTTTCCGGTGCGACAACATCGACCTGATCGAACTCCGCGAGGAACCGCTCCAGAATGTGATCAACCGGCTGATCAAGCGGGGGTTCGACATCTGCATGAGCCTCGCTGTGGTTGTCTTCATCCTGCCGCCGCTGATCCTGCTGGTGTGGATCCTTCAAAAGCTGCAGGCTCCGGGCCCGATCTTATTCAAGCAGAGGCGCTCGGGCCTCCACAACAATCCGTTCATTATTTTCAAGTTCCGCACGATGTATGCCGACCGGTGCGACTCGTCCCAGCAGGTGACGTCGAACGACAGCCGGATCTTCCCGGCGGGAAAGTGGCTGAGAAAATACAGCATCGACGAGTTCCCTCAGTTTTTCAATGTGCTTTCCGGCCAGATGAGCATCGTGGGGCCGAGACCACACATGCCCGAGCACGACGAAATCTTCGAGGAAGCCATGTCTGCCTACCGGATCCGACACTTTGTCAAACCCGGCCTGAGCGGGCTGGCACAGATCCGCGGGTACCGCGGGGAAGCGATGACCAAGGACCACATCGTCAGGCGGGTCGAGTGCGACATCGAATACATCGAGACCTGGTCCCTGCCGCTGGATATCCGGGTGATCTGGCGGACGCTGATCGAGGTGATGCGCCCGCCGAAATCCGCTTATTGAGCGAAAAGAAGGGCGGTCATTTTTCCCACGAAGGCTTCCTTGGAAAACTGCAGCGCGTGGGCGCGGATGGCTTCCCTGTCCCACGAAATTCGTTCGCACCTGGCCACGGCGTCGAGGAACTCCTCCTCGGTGGGCTCAGCGAAGAACACTCCGGTCAGCCCGTCTGCGACCGTTTCGAGCGCCCCGCCCCTGCCGAGCGCGACAACAGGCTTTCCGCAGGCCATGGCCTCGACGGGAACGATGCCGAAATCCTCCTCGCCGGGAAGAATGAGCGCGCGGCATTTTGAATAGTGCTCGTGGATTTCCCGGTCGTTCACGTGCCCGCGAAATTGGATCGAAGGACCGGCGATCGCCTTGAGGCGGGCGTCATACGGTCCCTCCCCGACCACCACAAGGCGCTGTCCCGTCCGCGTGAACGCCCGGACTGGAAGCTCGATATTTTTGTAGCCGAGCAGCCGGGAGACCACGAGGTAATAGCCTTCCTCCTCCGCCGATGTGTGGAACATCGAGGTCTCGACCGGCGGATGCACGACGAGGGAATCCAGGCCGTAACATCTCTTGATCCGCTCCTGCACGTTCCGCGAGTTGGCGACGAGCACTTTCATTCTCGCAGCCGCTGCGCGATCCCACTCGCGCATCATCGGGAGGGCGCGGCGCACCAGCAGATTCAGCGGGCGCGAGCCGACTTCGTAATCCAGGTAATCCTCCGTCTGCCACAGGAACCGCGTCGTGTTGTGCATGTAGCAGACGGTCCGGGTCCGGGGCGAAAACCGGAGATGTTTTGCAAACGTGCTGCAACTGATCCAGGCGACGTCGGCGTCGATTTCGCCGAATGACCGGAACGCGGACGGAAACAGCGCGAAATACTTTTTGAAATGGCCGTGATGCTGGATGAACGGCAGCCGCTGCATCCAGGATGTGCGGATGTCCGCGTTGTCGTATTCCTTTCCGAGCGCGCTATAAATCACGGCGCTCGTGTAGATGGGAGCGTCGGGGAACCGCTCATGCATGGCCGCGACCACCCGCTCTGCTCCGCCCATTTGGATGAGATAGTCGTGGGCCAGAACGAGATTCATAGGGAAGTAAAACCGGACAACACGCGGTCCGTTTGCTCGAGGACCGAAGACAGGGAGTATTGTTTGCGGGCCTCCGCCGATGCAAGCAATCCCGTCGCGCGTCCGCAGTCCGGCAGGGCGAGGACATGTTGGATGGCTGATTGCAGTTCCCCGGCATCGCCAGGAGCGAACAGCCAGCCTGTCTCACCCTGCCTGATCAGCTCCGCCGGACCGCCAGCGTGGCTCGCTATCACTGCTCTTCCGGAGAGCATCCCCTCGGCTACCACCCTGCCAAACGGCTCGGGCGCCACCGACGTATGCACGATGACATCTGCGGCCTGCATGAGCCGCGGAATGTCATCCCGCTGGCCGAGAAAATCGACCCTTCCGGCCAGCGCGGGAGTGGAAGCCAGAGCCCTGAGTTCGCCGGCATAGCGGTGGTCGTCGCCTGTAAAAAATGCCTCGCCGATGATCCAAACCCTGAGATCTGGAATTTCCAAGGCGGCGCGCAGGAGCAGGTCCTGCCCCTTCCACCGGGCGATGCGTCCGAAGACGGCGGCGACGGGAGCGGGCCCGGCATGGAGTTCTTCCCTCACCGCGAGAATCGCCTCGCGCGAAAGGGGAGCAAATCGAGCTGGATCGAATCCATTCGGGATGACATGCACGGGGACTTTCCCGCCTGCGTTTTGAAACGCCTCCGCCGTGGCATGTGAGTTCGCGATCACTCCGCGCGTCCGGTTGGCCGCGCTCGTGATGAGGCGGATATTCAGGCTGCTGAAGTGTTCCGGAGCCAGAAGATCGTGGAGGTGAAAAACGGATGGAGTCCGCAGGCCCATTCCTGCAACCACACCATGAAGCAGGGCTTTTGCTGTGTTGAGATAGACGAGGTCCGACCCGCGGATTTCATTTCTGAGCGCCCGGAGAAATCCGGCCATTTCGGGAGCCGCCGCCATATAGTCGGTGACCCCGGCTCCTTTCCCCACAGCCGCAAGCCGTTGCGGGGTTTCGAGGACAGAAACGGAACCCCCCTGCGCGCGGAGCATCTCCTCGAACCGACCGTGCGAAAAAAGCAGCACGCGTGACCGGCCGCGATAATGGGCCGCGATGTCGGCGAGGCACAACTCCGCGCCTCCCGGCTGCCCGCTTTGATCGATGAAAAGAATCATCGGGTCCTCGCGTCTGGAGGACTTTTTAATTCTCCGGCAACCTGCTCGTAAACTGCCAGCGTGCCGCGGGCGCATTTCTCCCACGAGAACCGCTGCGCCTGCGCGAGGGACAGCTCCGAGCGCAGCGCCAACTCGCGCGGATCGGAGAGAAGCGAGCGCAGCGCCTCCGCGAGGGCCGCGTGGTCGTGCGGCGGGACGAACACGCCGGCTTCCCCGGCGACCTCCGGCAGCGAGGCGACGTTTGAGACAACCACCGGAGTGCCGCAGGCCATCGCCTCGAGGACCGGCCAGCCGAACCCTTCCCACAACGACGGAAAAACAAACACGTCGGCCGCGCGGTAGCATTCGGCCATCATCCGATCATCAAATATTCTGCCGGCATGCCGAATGCGGTCGCCGATCCCAAGCCTGGCGACAAGCGCTGATTCGTCTTCGAAAAAATCCGCGCCGACCCGCAGGAGCCAGACCTCCCCGCCGGGCACCGGATTTTCTTTCAGGATTTTCAGGGCCTGCAAAATGGCGGGCGTGTTCTTGTAGCGGGTGGCCGTGGCGACATGGAGGATGACCCGCGCTCCGGCGGGAATCCCGTAGCGGACAAGCACCTCACGCCGCTCGTCGGCGGGTGACAGGCCGGGATCCTCCGTCCCTGGCCCGAAGGCCGGGTTGCAGCCGTAGAGAACAACCTCGATTTTTTCCGCCGGGATGCCGGCGACTTCCACCAGGGTTTTCTTCGTGCTTTCCGAGATGGTGATGACTTTCCGGCAACGATTCATCCAGCGGATCCGCAGCGGATAGGTCAGCCGGGTCAGCATTGGGTGGGGCATGGAGATCAATCCCCTGGCCGCAAGCAGGGGGATGATGTCGTGGCATGTCAGGATTGCGCGTCCGGGTGGCACCGCCATCGCTAGCCCGGCGTGGCTGTGGTCGAGGATGTGAAAGACGGATGCATCGCTGACCGAGCGGATCAGGCGCGGGTATTTGACGAAGCGGGCATGCCGCCCCGCCATTTTTTCGCCGAAGGAACCTCCTCCAAATGCCGCAGCAACGCCGCCCTCGGGCTCGCAGGTGATCTCGTCGAACGTCCAGCCGCCGGGCTGTAGCGCGCGCAGCGCACCCGCCAGTTCCGTGGCATATCTCCGCATGCTCTCTGATGGGAAGCCCACGATGTTCGGCAGGAGGACCGCCTTGTTCATGATAAAGCGTTGCTTGTAGTCGAACGCTCAAAGGTTTTGCAATGGCAAACTCCCGCAGATTCCGAAGGGGTGGGTTTTCCGCGTTCATCTCCCTGCCGTTTTCCGGCATTCCGGCGCCGCCACCGGCCACGAGGGGCCGAGACATGGTATTCGGCGGGAACCACCTTGTGCTGGCGATTTTTCCTGAATCTCTGGTTTTGGCATCGAGCTTTTGAGAAAGGGCGGTTCTGGATCCCGAAAATAATCATACGATAGCAAACGCGCCGTGCTGTTTGCACTGGGCCGGGGATGTGTGTAGGATCCCGCCTCATGCCCGCCATTCCAACCCGCTCCGAAGTCGCCGTTTCCGACACATGGGATTTGTCCCCGCTTTACCCGTCCGATGAAGCATGGGAGGCGGATTTCGATGTCCTCCAGAAAGAATTTCCGGAAGCTGCCCGATTCCGCGGGCGGATCGGCGAGTCGGCTGCGGCGCTCGCCGAATGCCTGGAATTTGAGAAGTTGGTCGAGTTGCGGATCGAGCGGCTGAACCAGTTCGCGTCGCTGCGCGTGACTGAAGACAGCTCGAATCCGCCGGCCCTCGACCGCGAGGCGCGGCTGGAAAGCCTGCTGGTTCGGGTAGCCGAGGCGTTCTCGTTCCTCCCGCCCGAGATCCAGGCGCTGCCTGATGAAAAATTCGGGGAGTTTCTCGCGTCGGAAGCCCTGAGCGATTGGACGATCCCTCTGCGCAAGCTGCGGCGGCTGCGCGCCCATACGCTGGGTGCAGCCGAGGAGCGCCTCATGGCCCTGGGCTCGTCTGCGCTCCGCGGGCACAGCGAAACCTTTTCGCAGCTCACCAATGTGGACATGAAGTTCGGCAAGCTGTGCGATGGGGACGGCAACGAGCGCGAGCTGACGCAAAGCTCGTTCTCATCGTTTCTCCAGCAGCGGGATCCGGCGGTCAGGCGGGCGGCATTCCACCAGTTCTACGCCGAGTTCACCGACCACAAGTTCACGCTGGCCGCGAGCCTCACGAACTCCGTCCGCACTGATGTTTTCCAGGCCCGGGCGAGGAATTACGAATCTGCCCGCGAGGCCGCGCTGTTCGGGGATGACGTGCCGGCGGGGGTTTACGACGGGCTGATTTCGACCGTCCGGAAAAACCTGGGGGCGCTGTTCGATTACTTCGAGCTTCGCCGCACGGTTCTCGGGCTCGAAGAAATCCACCACTACGACACGTATGTTCCGATGGTGGAAAACGTTCAGGCCGACGTGCCTTGGGACAAGGCGGTGGAGCGGGTCTTGGAAGCCGTCGTGCCGCTGGGTTCGGATTACGTGGAAACTTTGGGCCGTGGTCTGCGCGACGGGCGCTGGTGCGACCGCTACGAAAACAAGGGCAAGAGGAGCGGGGCGTTTTCCTACGGTACGTTCACCAGCCCGCCCTACATCATGATGAACTACAAGGCGGACGTGTTTTCCGATGTTTACACCCTGGCGCACGAGGCCGGGCATTCGATGCACACGTGGTATTCGCAACGGGAGCAGCTCTACCAGAACTACCACTACCCGATCTTCCTCGCGGAGGTGGCCTCGACGTTCAACGAGATCCTTCTCACCGAGCACCTGCTCAAGACCACCGACGACAAGCGCACCCGCGCCTACATCCTCAACCGGCAGATCGACGACCTGCGCGGCACCCTCTACCGGCAGACGATGTTTGCGGAATTCGAGCGCGACATCCACGCGGCCGAGGAAGCTGGCGAGGCGCTGACGCTCGATGCCTTCCAGCGCATCTACCGCGGGCTGCTCACAGACTATTTCGGGCCGCGATTCGCCCTCGATCCGGAACTCGAGATCGAATGCCTCCGGATCCCGCATTTTTACAGCGCGTTCTACGTTTACAAATACGCGACCGGCATCTCCGCTGCCGCGGCGCTTGCCGCCCAGGTTCTGGAATCCGGCGACGCGTCCGGTTTCCTGACACTCCTGAGGAGCGGCGGGAGCCGGTATCCGATCGAGACCCTGGCTGCTGCAGGCGTGGACATGGGTGGGCCGGCCCCCGTGCAGGCTGCGCTGGACCTTTTTTCCCGGAGGGTGGGGGAGTTGCGGGAACTGCTGGGCTGAGAATTTTTCCTTTCGCTTTCCGGGAGATGGGTGATACTGAGCGCATGAGCGCACACATTGCCGCCAAGTTCCCGGTCGAAGTAGCATTGGAAGCCGGAAAAGACTACTGGTTCTGCACCTGCGGATTGTCGTCCTCCCAGCCATTCTGCAACGGAGCCCACAAGGGAAGCGGGTTCGCCCCCAAAAAATTTACCGCCGAAAGTTCCGGCCCCGCCTGGCTCTGCCAGTGCAAGCAAACTGCCAACCCGCCGTTTTGCGATGGCACACACAAATCCATCGCGTGAGTCGCTCGGGGGGGGGAAGCATTCCTCGTCTCTTGCGGCAGTCGCAATCCTGGTCCTGCTGGGCATAGGACTCGCGTATCCGCTTTATCAATCGGGAATCCTTCCGCGGCTGATCAGCGGGGGATGGGCCGCCCCCTGGGCTCAAAAATCTGTCACGGTGACGAAGCCGAACGGGACATCGGTTGAGCTCCTGCCAGACCCTCCCGAAAAAGAGGTGCCGAACCCTGAGAAAATCAAGCTGGCCCAACAACTGGCCGAACGTCTCGACCGCAACGCCATGCTCCCGGAGCGCTCTCTCCTGAGGGAGGATCGGCTCTCGAACGAGAACTCCATATCGCAGATGCTCGAGGCGCTCGCCGTGGAGCTCGGAAGCTCGGAGCTCTACTCCCTGATCAAAACCTATCGCGAGAACGACGAACTCATCAGCGTCGCGCGTAAGCGGATTGCGAACAGCGAGGAACTCGCCAAGGTCTCGGACGCGGACGTCGTCTCAATGAAGTCCAGCAACCCTGCGGCCGCCGAGGCGATCGCCCGCTCGAAAGCCGGCAGCCTCGATTCCACGAAGGAGGCGAACAAACAAATCGAGGTCTCGATGGCGGAGAATAACGAACTGGCCGGAAGGCTCGCGCAGGCCCTTCAGCGCCAGGGGTTCCCGATCGATGTCCAGGGTGTCAGAAACCTCTGCGCCGCCCCGGATCGCAACGACATCATCGGCTTGGCCCAGAGCTTCCGCAGCATCCAGGTCATGACGAAAGAGCTCGAACTCATGGTGCTTGCTCAGCCGGACAAGAGCCTCGCGAGGAAGTATTATGCGACCTACACCGTGCTGCTCATGGCGCTCGACAAAATCCAGAGGAACTATATGGACAAAATCGAGGCGGTGCATATCCCGTATGCGAAGTCGATTGTCGCTGAGGCGGAAAAAACGATCCGGGAGGCGCAGGATGCCCTGCTTTCGAACGAGGCGCTTGAGAACGCCCAGGGGGCCGCCGCGCTGGGCCTTAATATCAAAGCCTGCAAAGAAACGATCCAGGGGGCTAACTGGACGATTCTCAACCTCGAGAACCAGCGGAAAAAGCTGATCACGGCGAACAAGCGCATCGGGTTTTCCATCGTGGCGGCGCGGAACACCCATAAAACGCTCAGCCTCCAAACCGAGCTGGCGGCATTCATGAAGAGCAGCGCCGAAGAGCTCAAAGAAGTCGAATCTCTCGCGCTTCCGGAAATGCTCGTCCTCAATTTCGAGCCCGACCAGAAGGGGACGGGCCTCACGAACGACACTCCGTTGAATTAAGTTTTCCCGTCGCGTTTTGCCGTCAGAAAAGGAACGACTTGGGCGAGCGGCCGGGTGTTGACCACATCGGCTTTTGTGAGCCAGCCCTTGCGCGCGGAGCCGATACCGAAGATCAGGTCTTGGAGGCCGGCAGTCGAGTGGGCGTCGGGATTGATCGAGCACCGCACGCCTTTTTCTTTGGCGAGCGGCCACCAGCGCCAGTCCATGTCGAGCCGGCGGGGGTTGGCGTTGAGCTCGATAATGGTGCCCGTGTCGGCGGCCGCGTCGATGATGGCCGGGATGTCCACTCTGTAGGGTTCCCGGGTCAGCAGGAGGCGTCCGGTGGGGTGCCCCAGCATGGTGACAAATGGATTTCCGATGGCCCGGATAATCCGCTTTGTCATCTCGGCCTCGGAGAGAGTGAACGACGAGTGGACGCTCGCGACGACATAGTCGAGCGAGGCGAGGACATCATCGGAAAAATCCAGGCTGCCGTCCTTGAGGATGTCGCACTCGGTCCCCGCAAAGAGGTGGAGGGAGTCGCCGCTGAGCTCGCGGATTTTTTTCACCTGGGCGGCGAGGCGTTTCTCGTCGAGCCCGTGCGCCTGAAACGAGCTTTTACTGTGGTCGGCGATGCCGAGGTATTCCATGCCGAGCTCCTGGGCGGCAGCCGCCATGTCTTCGAGCGTCGAGCGTCCGTCGCTTTCCGTCGTGTGGTTGTGAAATGTTCCACGGAGGTTCGACCATTCGATCAGTCGGGGCAACTCGTGGGATTCTGCGGCCTCGATTTCGCCGCGGTCTTCACGGAGTTCTGGCACGACCGGATCGAGGCCCAGCGCGCTGTAGATATCGTTTTCCTCGTGGATTTCCGGGAGTGGCTCCCGGAGCTCGCGGCCCTCCGCCTCGCTGAAGCGGTATTCGTTGAGCGACCAGCCCCGCGTGAGCGCCCGCGAGCGGATGCGGACGTTGTGCTCCTTGCTGCCTGTGAAATAGGCGAGGGCGAACGGGTATTC